>Ga0209490_10000771_pt1 | contig 31745 bp, 32 predicted proteins | sample MAT06_FD_187209 | JGI IMG/M metagenome (GOLD analysis project Ga0209490, IMG submission 187209) | Freshwater microbial communities from Lake Fryxell liftoff mats and glacier meltwater in Antarctica - MAT-06 (SPAdes) (version 2) | ecosystem: Environmental > Aquatic > Freshwater > Ice > Liftoff...
GGACGCGCATTTCCACTCGGCCGGACTTTACGCCGCCGGGCAACGCGCGCACGGCCACCGTGCGGTTGTCCACGCCCCAAGTGGCGTTAATCGGCGCCCAGGCGCCGGGCACCATGCGCTTGTAGGAGTTCACCGTCGGGCAGTAGAGCACCATCAGTTCGGGCAGGTGCTCGAGTTGCCCGGCGATGTAATGGCGCATCGCATCGGCCATGGAGCCGTCGGGCTTAACGAAGAGGTTCTGCCGCGTGGTGGCGTCCCACAGGCTCTGGTGGATGTGGCCTCCGGAGCCCGGCATGGCGGCGTTCCATTTGGCCATGAAGCAGGCCATCAGGCCATGGCGCAGAGCGATTTCTTTGGCGGCGGTCTTGAACAGAGCCGCCTTATCGGCTGCCGGCACGGCCGCGTCGACGGTGATCGCGGCTTCGTAGACACCGGGACCGGTCTCCGTATGCAGCCCTTCGAGCTCGACGTCGAAGGCGGCCATCTGGTCCAGCAGATCGTGCATCAGGGGCGCTTGCGACGACGCCCGCAGGACGCTGTAGCCAAACATGCCGGGCGAGACGTTCTTGAGGCCGGTGAAGTTCTTCTCCGCCAGGGTATGGGGCGTCTCTTCGAAAAGCCAGAACTCGTACTCGGCCGCGAGGCGGGCCTCGTAGCCTTGGCGCGCCACCGAGTCGACGACGCGTTGCAGAACGCTACGGGGCGCGATCGGCAGCCGGTCGCCGGTGGCCGTGAACATGTCGAGCAGATAGAGCTCGGTAGAGTCCTCCCAGGGGACGTTGCGCTTGGTGGCCAGGTCAATGCGGGCGAAGGCGTCGGGAAAGCCGGTGTGGGTGCCGGTGTAGCGGACGTTGTCGTAGACGGCGTCAGCGCAATCCCAGCCGAAGATGACGTCGCAAAAGCCCATCCCGGATTGGGCCGCCGACTCAAATTTGTCACGGCTCAGGTACTTGCCGCGCAGTACACCGTCCAGATCGAAAACGCCGACTTTGACATGGGATGACACGATTTACCTCACCTGCGGATGAAAGCGAATACAGCCGTGAAGCGCTGGCACATGGGAGAAGAAGAGAAGACCCGAAAATACAGAACGTGTGACCATGGCAACCCGCGTGCAGACGCGAAGACCCAGGATAACAATGATGCCGAAACTTCTCACCCCATTTGTCGAATTCGTATGCCTTCCGATACAATGGGAGCTTATGCCCCGTAAGTTCCTGATCATCTTCGCTGGCTTGACCACTCTGCTTTTGGCCGCCGATGTGCAGACGGTGGAAGAGATTATCGCCAAAGTGAATGGCGACATCGTCACGCGCGGCGAGATTGAACGCACCAAGCGCCAGGTGGAAGAGATGCTGAAGGCCCGCAAGGTAACCGGCGGCGAAGCCGACCGGGTCCGCGAAGAGGCCCTCAAGAATGCGCTGCGCGACCGTATCGACTCGCTCTTGCTGGTGAACCGCGGCAAAGAGCTCAACATCAATATCGACGGCGAGGTGAGTAAATACGTCGCCGACCTGATGAAGCAGACCAAGGAAGTGGATCCCGATAAGTTTGCGGCCATTGTCCGCGGGCAGACGGGCCAATCCTTTGAGGATTGGAAGAACGAAACCAAGAACCAGATGATGACGCAGCGAGTGATCGGGCAAGAGGTGAACCGCAAGATCAACGTCGCGAAGACGGAAATCGAAAAAGTTTACAACGAGAACAAGGACAAGTTCATGCGCAAGGATCAAATCTTTCTGCGTGAGCTGTTCCTCACCACCGCCGGCAAGACACCGGCCGAGGAAGCGGCAATCGCCAAGAAAGCCAACGACCTGGTGGCCCGCGCCCGTAAGAACGAAAAATTCGGTGACCTGGTTCGCGACAACTCCGAGGCCGAAAGCGCGCAAAGCGGCGGCGACATTGGCGGCTATGAGAAAGGGCAACTCGACCCGGCGCTCGAAACCCTGGTCTGGGAACAGAACAAAGGCTTTGTCACCGACCCGATGCGGCGCCCGAATGGCTGGCTGATCCTGCGGGTGGAAGAGCGCTTTAAGGCTGGCCAGGCGACGATCGAAGAGGTGGAAGGCGACATTCGCGACAAACTCTATGGCGAACGCATGCAGCCCGAGATTCGCAAGTATCTGACCGAACTACGGACCAACGCCTTCCTCGAAATTCGGGAAGGCTGGATCGATTCGGCGCCCGCGCCCGGCAAGAGCACGGCGTGGAGCGAGCCCGCGTCGCTGAAGCCCGAAACCGTCACCAAAGCCGAACTCGAAGCCCGCACCCGCCGCCGCCGTTTGCTGTGGGCCGTGCCGATCCCCGGCACGTCCACGACGATGAGCAAGAATTCCAGCTTAAAAACCTCGAAGTCAAAGGCCGTTGAGCAGTAGATCGATTTGAAGAACCCCTACATTTCCGACCTGCAGCCCGACCAGATGGCAACGGGTGTGTTTCTGGTGGCGGCGAAGGACATTCGCCAAAAGAAGTCCGGCGACCCGTTTCTATCGCTGATTTTGGCCGACAAGAGCGGCGAAATGGACGCTAAGATGTGGGATAACGTCGTTGAGGTGATGGACACCTTTGAGCGCGACGCCTTTATCCGCGTGCGCGGCCTGCCCCAGATCTTTCAGAACAAGCTGCAACTCACACTGCACAAGGTGCAGCCGTTGCCCGATAGCGAAGTGGAGTTGGGCGACTTCTTCCCGGCATCGAAACGGGATGCGGGCGAAATGTTTGCGGAGCTCAACGCCCACGTGGACGCCATCGGGAATCCGCATCTGCGCGCGCTGCTGCGGGCCTTCCTCGACGACCCGGAGATCGCCCGGCGCTACCGCATCGCCCCGGCCGGCAAGAGCATTCATCATGCGTGGTTAAGCGGCTTGATCGAACATGTGCTGTCCTTGTGTGCCCTGGCCAAAGTAACCGCCAAGCACTACGCGGACATCGACGAGGATCTGTTGCTCACCGGTGTGATCCTGCATGACATCGGCAAGATCTACGAACTCAGCTACGACCGGTCCTTCGCCTACACCACCGAAGGGCAGTTACTCGGCCATATCGTGATGGCGATGCGCATGGTGGACGAGAAGGTGCGGATGGTGCCGGCTTTTCCGCCGAAGCTGCTGCTGCTGGTGCAACACCTGATCGCCTCTCACCACGGGACGCTCGAGTTCGGTTCGCCCAAGGTGCCGTCGTTTCCGGAAGCGCTATTGCTGCACCACCTCGACAACCTCGATTCGAAGATGGAGACGATGCGCGGGCTGATCGAGAAGGATGTTCGCATCGCCGGACACTGGACCGGATTCAGCTCGGCGCTGGATCGGTCGGCGTTGAAGAAGGCGCGCTTCTTGAGTGACGAGCCAGCCTCCTCTGCGGCCTCCTCTCCGGCCTCCTCTCCGGCCTCCTCTCCGGCCTCCTCTCCGGCCTCCTCTCCGGCCTCCTCTCCGGCCGTTTCTGCGGCACCGGCAGCCGCGCCTGCCCCCGTAAGCCCGTCCAAGCCGGCCAACGGGTCGCCCTTCGCCGAGAAGCTCAATCTGGCTTTGCACACGAAGCCCTAGCCCGTCGCGTAAGCGATGCGTCACCGAGGCCCTCGACGTAAACGCTGAATTTCCTTTGGCAAATGTGACCCGTCGCTCACGCGAAGGGCTAGGCGACAGCCAAATATTGATTCACGGTTTGGATCAGTTCCTGCGATTGCACGGGCTTCGACAAGAAGGCCTGCATGCCGTGCTGGCGGCAAAGCTCGTAGAACTCGCTGGAGGAATTTGCGGTGAGCGCCAGGATCGGTATGGCTTCGTAGCCGGGCAGACGGCGCAGCCGATGGGTGGCTTCAAAACCGTCCATGCCGGGCATCTGCAAGTCCATCAGCACCAGGTCGTAGCGGTAGGACGACGCCGCCTTCAGTGCGGCCATGCCACTGTCGGCGCAGTCGGCTTCGAAATCGTTGCGTTCGAGCATGTGGACGACAATCATCTGCGAGACCTTGTTATCTTCGACAAGCAGGATGCGCGGCTTGCCTTGCCGCAGGTTGCGCGTAGCGGGCGTGCCCAGCGCGTCGTCGGCCGGAATCAAGGGCAGTCGCACGGTGAAGGTGCTGCCCTGGCCCACCGCGCTTTCCACCTCGATTTCGCCGCCCAACAGCCGGGTGAGTTCGCGCACCAGGGACAGGCCCAAACCGAGCCCCTGATACTGGCGCGCCAACCCGCCTTCGAGTTGCTCAAAGCTCTCGAAAACTCGCTCCACCATTTCGGGCGCGATGCCGATGCCGGTATCGGCCACAATCACTTCTAAATGCTCGCGGGAGCCGTCCAGATCCCGGCTCCGCCGCGCGGTGAAGGAGACACGGCCCGTATTAGTGAACTTGGTGGCGTTCGAGAGAAGCTGCGAAACCAGCCGGCGAAAGCGCACTTCGTCGCCCGAAATCAGCTCGGGCAAGGTGCGGTCGAGCCGTAGTTCAAACTCCAGGCCCTTCGCGCGCGTTTTGCTTTCGAACTCCGCGGCCATCGCGTCCAAAGCGCGAATTACCTGAAAAGGCGATTGCTCGGCGCGGGTGTTGCCGGCGCTCAAGGCAGCGAACTCAAGCGTCGCACTCAAAATGTCGTACAGGGTATCGGCGCAGGAACGAGTGATCTCCAGATACTCCTTCTGCTCAGCCGTCAGCGGCGTCTCGCCCATTAGCTCCGTCATGCCGAGAATGCCGGTTAAGGGAGTGCGAATCTCGTGGTTCAGGCTGATGAGGAACTGCCCCTTGAGGTACTGCACCTCGTCGGCAGGGCTTGCCTGCCGGGATGGAGCTGACGCATAGGCCTGCCGCGCCGTCCACGGAGGTGCCAGGGGATCGGTTGGCCGATCGGTTGGCACCGGGCTATATGCGGACTGTATACCTTCCATCGCTCCTGACCCGAGGTGCTCTCTCAGTAAGGCAGATCGGCCAGGATGGGCAAAAAGTTTAGCGAAAAGCCTTAGTCATCGCTGTTGAACAAGCCGGTGATGGCGCCCAAGCCGCTGCGTTCGTCGCCGCCACCGGTCGCCGAGGGGGCGAGTTCCCGCCGCAGCTTCTCGAGCGTCATGCTCTGGACGATGGCGCGACCGGGACCGGTAAGTGTCGCCAAAAACAGGCCTTCGCCGCCGAAGATCGCGGTCTTGATGCCGCCCACGAATTGAATGTCGTAGGAAACGCTCTCGTCGAAGGCCACAATGCAGCCGGTGTCCACCTGCAGCATTTCGCCGGGCTTCAGGTCGAACTCGATGAAGTCGCCGCCGCCGTGGATGAAGACCGTCCCGGGCCCGGTGAGCTTCTCAAGGATGAATCCTTCGCCGCCGAAGAAACCCACGCCCAGCTTCTTGGTGAAAGCGATGTTCAGGGAGACGCCGGTTTGCGCGGCCAGAAAGCTATCGCGCTGCACCAGGATCGACTGGCCCGCACGCAGATCGAAGGGCTGGATGCGGCCCGGATAGCTACCGGCAAAGCCCACCTCACCCGCCGCATTGGCCCGGAAGTAGGTAAGGAAAAGGCTCTCGCCCATCACCTTGCGTTTCAGGGCGCCGAGCAGCTTCTGGCCGATCGAGTTGCCGCTCATGCGGGTTTCCCAACTCACCGAAGGCGTCTTGTAGAGCATCTTACCGGCTTCGGCGTAGATCTCCTGCCCCGGCGTCAGGCGCACGCGGACCACCTGCAGGTTGTCGCCCTGGATGGTGTAGTCAAGCGGAGACGACGACATCGGCATCGGCGGGGGCACCTGTGGAGCCATCGGCGGTGCCGGTCCCGCCCCGGCCTGAGCCGTCCCGCACTTTGGACAAAAGCGCGCACCTTCCGCCAACTGAGTACCGCAAGAGGTACAGAATCCCATGTTGTTACATTCTCCTCGACTATCCGTATTCTACAATCGAGCTATAGGCTGCCAAGCCACCGCCCGCGTCCCCGCCGAAGTTCCTACACCAACATGAAACGTAATCTCACTCTTTTTGTTCTAACTTTCTGCGCCTCGTGGGCCGCAGAAGCGCCACGCGGCTGTGGCACGATCCCCGGCCGCGAGGCGGCAGCCAGGCTGACGCACGCCCAGAATCAACGCTTATTGCGCGCCGGCAAGACCCGCGCGGCCCAGCGCAGCTATGCCGCGAAGACCGTGGGCGACCTGGTGGTGATGGAGTCCGGCGGCGGGATTGTGGGCCAGCGCAATCCCTTCAACCTCGATCGGCAAGTCGTCCGCTTCTCGCCTCAAGCGGGCGGCGGCAACCGCTTTGTAGTGGAGCCCGGCAGTGTCGAGGACTTGACGGCCCAGGCTACCGTACTTACGGGCTTGGGCGATGACGACTTCCGCGAGTTTGCCCTACCCTTCGCCTTCCCCTTCCAAGGCCGCGCCCGCAATCGCGTTTTCGTCAACTCTGACGGCAACCTCACCTTCGACCGTGGGGATGGCGGAACCAACGAGCGCTCACTCGGCCGCTTCACCGCCGGTGGACCCCGCATCGCCGCCCTCTTCACGGACCTCGACCCCACCGCGGCTGGCCAAGTGTCGGCCTTCCTGAGCCCTGAGCGCGCCGTCTTCACCTGGAACCGCGTGCCGGAGTTTCGCCGGAGCGGAGTCGGCCTACCGAACACGTTTCAGGTGCGCCTCTATCCTGACGGCCGCGTGGAAGTCGCCTATGGCGGCGTGAACGCGCTCGAAGCGGTGGTGGGCATCTCACGCGGCGACGTCGCCCAGCCTGCGCAAGTGGTTTCCTTCAGCGGCGGCAGCAATCAGACCTTCGCCGGCTCGCTAGCTGAGCTCTTCACGCTCGGCAACGACCTGGATCTGGTGACGCTTGCCCAGCGGTTCTACACCCAATACGACGACGCCTACGACTTCCTGGTGGTCTACAACACGATGGGCCTTTCCGCCGGCGCAGGCGTAGTGGCCTTCGAAATCACCGTGCGCAACGAACGCACCGGCTACGGTGACACCCCCGCTAACACCGGTACCGAGTACGGCTCGAAGCAGCGGATGCAGGCCGTGCTGAACCTGGGCCCCACCTCGCAATACCCGATCGATCCGCAGGGCTCGGTGCCCGCGCGCGGCACGGCTGGCGATACCCCGCTGTCGATCCTGGGCCATGAAGCGGGCCATCTGTTTCTAGCCTACGCGAGCGTCCGCGAACCCGGCAACGCCGATGCGCGCCCCATGCTGGGCGGCCAATTGGCGCACTGGAACTTCGCTTTCAACTCCGAGGCGTCTTTGCTGGAAGGCAACCGCATTCGCGACAACGGGCCGGGCGCTTCGCCGCGATTCGAGAGCACGGCGACGGTGGAAGGCTATGCGCCGCTTGACCAATACCTGATGGGCCTACGCGCGCCCGAAGACGTTCCGGCCACGTTCCTGGTAACCAACTCCTCACTCGGCACCTTCAACCGCGGTCCGCAGCGTGGCGTCCGCTTCGATGGCCAACGGCGCGACGTCACCATCGGCGACGTCATTGACGCCGAAGGACGCCGCACGCCCGACCATACGGTGGCCCAACGCCACTTCCGCTTCGCCTTCATCGTGCTGACCGCCGATGGTGGGGAGCCCACGCCCGAACAACTCGCCCAAGTGGACCGCTATCGCCGCGAGTTTCCCGCCTACTTCGCCCGCGTCACCGACAACCGGGCCACGGCCGAGACCCGGCTGCTGCGGGCGCTTCGGCTGCGGGCCGAACCGGCCTTGGGCGTGCTGGAAGGCCAAACGGTCCAGGCGCGCGTCGAGCTCGATCGTCCCACGCTCACGGCGATCACTCTGAAGCCCCGCAGTGCGAGCGGCGCCATCGCGGTGCCGGCCACCGTCATCATCCCGGCCGGTGAAAGCGCGGTGAATATTCCGGTGCGCGGCGTGCGCAATGCCGTCGATGACCTGACGGTGGAGGCGGAGGCCGAGGGCTTCGAAGTCGGCCGCGCCAAAGTGCAGGTGGGGCGCGCGACGGCCGACCTTGGCGTGCGAATTCTCGAGAATGAACGGGTGATTCCCCGCCCCGGCGATCCGCTTACCGTCGTCGTGGCACGTGTGGCGGACCGCAACTACGTCGCCTATCCCGGCCTCGAAGTCACCGCGCGCGCCATCGATGGCGGCGCCGTCACTCCGGCCACCTCGGTCTCCGATGCCGCGGGCGAGGTTCGCTTTGCCTGGACGCCAGGGCGGGCGCTCGAGCTGAAAGTCACTGGCGGTGGCAGCGCGACGGCGCAAGCTACTTACGCGCCAGTGGTCTTCGATGGCGGCGTCATCAACGCAGCCTTTCGCGACGCCACTAACCAAGGCTTGAGCCCCGGCGGCATCGCCAGCATCTACGGGCGGGACCTGTCGACCAATCTGCCCGCCATCTCCACCCGCGGCGCCACAATCCTGGGCGGCACCCAAGTAAGCATTGCCGGAGTCGCCGCGCGGTTAATCTATACGAGTTCCAGCCAAATCAACCTCGTGATGCCATCGCTCGCGCCAGGTGTCTATCCGGTGGTAGTCACCACGCCAGCCGGCGCTTCGATGGCCAAGTCCATTGCGCTCGATGCGGCGTGGCCGGGCATCTTTGCCGCGCGGGTGGTGAACGGCCGCGTGGAGATCGACGCGACGGGTTTGGGGCCAGTGGGCACGCCGCTGCGGGTGCTGGTGGGCAACACGGAACTGACGGTGCTCTCGGTAAGCTCGGGCGATATCCGGCGCGTGGTCGCGCAGTTCCCGGGAGCGTTGACGGCGGCTACGGTCCGCATTGAAGTGGACGGCCGCGTCAGTAATGCGGTGCCATTGGTGCTTCCCTAGTACACTGGAGAGGAGCCGTGGGCGCGTAGCTCAGTTGGATAGAGCATCAGCCTTCTAAGCTGAGGGTCGCAGGTTCGATCCCTGCCGCGCCTACCATTTCACTAACTCGCCAGGAACCGTCTCATGCGGGCCGCGGCTTCGTTGAGCGCCTCCAGCGAATTGGCCATCGAGAAACGCAGATAGCCCTCGCCATAGGCTCCGAATGAGGTGCCGGCTAAGCAGGCCACGCCGCCCTTTTCGAGCAACGCGTCGGCCAGGGCTTTGCTCTTCCAACCGGTGCCGGCGATATTCGGGAAGGCGTAGAAGGCGCCTTCCGGCACTGGGCAGCGGACGCCGGGGATGGAGTTGAGTTCGCGGACGAACAAGTCCCGGCGGGTCTGAAACTCGCGGACCATGTTGACGGCATCGTCCTGCGGGCCGGTGATGGCGGCCAAGCCGGCGCGCTGTGTAAAGCTCGCCGTGCAGGAGTTCGAATTCACCATCAGCATGTTCACCGCGTCGGCCATCCACTTGGGCATCACGCCGTAGCCTAAGCGCCAACCGGTCATGGCGTAGATCTTTGAGAATCCATCGAGAATGATGGTGCGCTCAACCATTCCAGGGATACTCGCGATCGAGAGCGGCGGTTCGCCATAGTAGATGCGCGAGTAAATTTCGTCCGACAGCACGACGATGTCGCGCTCGCGGATCAGTTCGGCGATGGCGCGGATGTCATCGGCAGGAATCACACCGCCGGTGGGGTTTTGCGGCGAATTCAGGATCAGCATCTTAGTCTTGGGCCCGATCAGGTCTTTCAGGACATTGAGGTCGAAGCTGAAGCTGCGCTCTTCAATCAGCGGTACCGGCACGGGCGTGCCGCCGGCGAATTTAATCATGCTCTCGTAGATGGGGAAGCCGGGGTTCGGGTAGAGCACTTCGTCGCCGGGCTCGACGAAGGCGAGGATAGGAAAAAAGATGATCGGCTTGCCGCCGGGCACGACACAGACGTTGTCCGCGTTGGCTTCGATACCACGGGTGGCGGCCACGTGGACGGCCAGTGCGGCGCGGAGTTCGGGGTCGCCGGGCGTCGGGCCGTAATGGGTAAACCCGGCGTCGAGCGCGGCTTTGCCGGCGGCGACAATGTGGGCGGGCGTTTCGAAGTCCGGCTCACCGATCTCGAGATGGATGATGTGTTTGCCCTGGGCTTCGAGGGCGCGGGCCTTCTGCAGCACCTCAAAGGCACCTTCGCCACTCAAGCGGGACATGCGTTCGGCGAGCTTCATGCCAACCTCCGGAAGAACATGACGCCCTCGCGTTCGGCGGCAACTTCCACGGCGTCGCCGATCGTCACACGCTCGCCTTCGGCGCGGCCGGTAATGCGGCGGCCATCGGCCAGGTCGACCATCACTAGTTGATAAGGCGCTAGATGGACTAGCGCGGCGGGTGCCATATGTACCACGGTTTCACTATAAACAATGCCTTGCATGCCAGCTACGAGTGTAGCGGAATGCCCAGCTAGAAGCCCCCCGCTGCTTTAAGCTGGTGGCGCAAGGAGTTAGCAATCATGCGGTGCAGGAGTCGTTTAGTCGTAGTCGCCACGCAGCTGATGCAGGCGCACCGCCAGGAGGTCGGTGAAGGCTTGCAGGCCATTGAGCATCGTCACTTTGGTGCCTTCGACGTTGGCCCAGCGGACGGGCACTTCGACCACGCGGTAGCGGAGCAATTGGGCGAGGAACAAGGCTTCGACATCGAAGCCGAAGCCAGGGATCATGACACGGGAGAAGACGGCATGGGCCGCGTCGCGCCGGAAGAGCTTGAAGCCGCATTGGGTATCGGCGTAGGGCAAGCCGGTGATGAGGCGCATGATGAGGTTAAAGAAGCGGCCGGAGTATTCGCGAAAGACGGATTGGTGGACGCTGACGAGCTGGCGGTTGAGGGCGCGGGAGCCAATGGCGCCGTCGGCTTTCTGGTCGCGCACGGCGGCGAGGAGCTTTTCCACTTCTTCGATGGGCGCGGAGAGGTCGGCGTCGGAAAACAGGATCCAGTCGCCTTGGGCGGCCAGCATGCCGTTGCGCACGGCGTAACCTTTGCCCTGGTTGCCGGGGTTGCGGACGAGGCGGACGCTGGGATAGAGATTACCAAAGTCTTCCACCAGCGCGGCGGTACGGTCTCGGGAGCCATCGTCGACGATCAGCACCTCCACGGGGCCCAATTGGGCGTGGTCGAGGTAAGAAATCAGGCGCGCCAGCGTCGCCGGCAGCCGATTCTCCTCGTTGTAAGCGGGAATCACGATCGAAAGGAAGGCCAACTCGACATTATACTGCGCCAGCCTTTACCATGAGAGGGTTACCCCTCGTTAAGGAGCCAAATTTGTCCCTGGAACAGGATCTGCTCGCGCAACGCTTGGAACGCGTGCGGGAGATCGAGAAGTTGGGCTATGCGCCCTACGGCCATCGTTTCGACGCTTCGCACCAGTTGCCCGAAATCACCGCTCGCGCCGCCGAGTTTACGGCGGAAGCCTTAGAAGCGGCTCCCGTCGAGGTGAAGGTTTGCGGCCGTCTGCAGACCATTCGGCGGATGGGCAAAGCCGGCTTCGCGCACCTCGAACAAGGCGGTGTCAAGCTCCAAATTTACATTAAGAAAGACGACGTATCTGAAGGCGATTACTCGCTTTACCAGGGCCTCGACCTGGGCGATATCATCGGCTGCGAGGGCTACCTATTCCGGACGCGCACGGGCGAACTGAGCGTCCATGTGAGGAAGCTGACGTTCCTGGCAAAGACGCTGCTGGCGATGCCCGAGAAGTTCCATGGCCTCGAAGACACGGAAACCCGCTACCGGCAACGCTACCTGGACCTGCTGTCGAACCCCGACATCCGCGAGATCTTCGTGAAGCGCGCGAAGACCGTTTCGTCCTTACGGCGGCAGTTGGATGATAAGGGCTTCATTGAAGTGGAGACGCCAATGCTGCAGTCCCAGTACGGCGGCGCGGCGGCGCGGCCTTTTGTGACGCATCACAACACGCTGGATATTGACCTCTATCTGCGGATCGCGCCGGAACTTAACCTGAAGCGCTTGGTGGTGGGCGGGCTTGACCGGGTGTACGAGATCAATCGCAACTTCCGGAACGAAGGCATCTCCACGCGGCACAATCCGGAGTTCACGATGCTTGAGTTCTATCAAGCCTACACAGACTACCTGGGCCTGATGGACTTGACCTGCGAGTTGCTGAAGCAGACGGCGATTGACGTGAACGGCACGACGGTGGCCGAGTGGGACGGGCAGCAGATCGACATGGGCCACGTCCGGCGCTTCACGATGCGCGAAGCCGTGGTGGAGTTCTGGCCCGACGCTGCTACCAAGCCGTCGCTCGACAATGTGCGCGATGCCGAATGGCTGGCGAAGCATGGGCACAAGTCGACCGCGGGCGAGAACCTGGTGGAGATCTTCGAACGGGTCGCCGAACATCACTTGATTCAGCCGACGATCATCTACGACTTCCCGGTGGAGGTATCGCCGCTGGCGATGCGGAAGCCGAGCGAGCCGGCGTTGACCGATCGCTTCGAGGTGTACGCCTGCGGCATGGAGATCGGCAATGCGTTTACCGAACTGAACGATCCTCAGGAGCAGAGGCGGCGCTTCGACATGCAACTCGGCATGCGCGAACGCGGCGACGACGAAGCTCATCAGATGGACGAAGACTATGTCCGCGCGCTGAGCTACGGCATGCCGCCGGCGGGCGGCGAGGGCATTGGCATCGACCGCTTGGCCATGATTCTGACGGGGCAGAAGTCGATTCGCGACGTGATCCTGTTCCCGCTATTGCGACCGGAAGGGTCGATTGGCTTGGCTAATCAGTTGCGGGCTTTGGATCAGGGGTAGCCGGGAATCGCCATGCCCGAATCGCGCCATTTGCGATGGCCGCGCCCAGGAAAAGGGGACCGCAAACGGGGCCATCCACGGGGTGCCCCCGATTGTTCGCCAGCCGGCCGGCAAGTGGCTGATAATGCTATAGATATAAGACTTTTTGGCAAATCGAAACCCGCGAAACGCACTGATTTCCGCAGTTTTGGCCCCTATGTTTGAGCTCTTCGTCGCCGGCCGTTACCTCCTCGCGAAACGCAAGCAAGCCGTCATTTCGGTGATCACTGTCATCTCGGTGCTGGGCGTCGCGGCGGGCGTGATGGCGCTGATTATCGCGCTCGCGGTGAACAACGGCTTCCGGGGCACCTTTCAGCGATCGCTGCTGGGCGCGACGGCCCATATCAACGTCCTCGAAAAGCAAGTGGACCAGGGTATTCCCGATTGGCGCGCATTGGTGCGGAAGATCGAGCAGGTGCCGCGCGTCACCGGCGCCGCGGCGACGCTCTATGGCAGCGTCTTCCTCTCCGGCCCCTTGCAGCCTTCCGGTTGCGTGCTGAAGGGGATCGACCCCAAGGCGCCCACGCAGCGCGCCGACATCCTGAAGTTCCTGCGCACCGGCTCCATTGACGAGCTCGACGGCGAAGTGCCCGGCATTATCCTGGGGTCGAAGCTGGCGCAGGAGGTGGGCATGCGGCTCGGTAGCCAGATCCAGGTGATCAGTCCGCAAGGCGAGATGACTCCGTTTGGTCCGCGCCCGTCGTACTTTCGTTTCCGGGTAGTGGGCATCTTCGAGAGCGGCTTCTACGACCTCGACAAGACCTGGGCCTTCACGTCGCTCAAGCAGGCCCAACGCATTATGTCGTTGGGCGACATCGTCAACTCGATCGAGGTGAAGGTAAGCGACCTCGACGCGGCGCCAGAGATCGCGCGCGAGGTCGAGCGGCTGTCTGGGCCGAAGTTCGCTGCCCTGCCCTGGACTGAGCAGAACCGGCAAATCCTGGGCGCCATGCGGCTCGAACGGACCGTGGCCGTGCTCACCATCGGGCTCATTCAGATGGTGGCGGCGCTCAATATCCTCATCTCGCTGATCATGATGGTGATGGAGAAACAGCGCGACATCGCTATTCTGATGTCGATGGGCACGCGCCGCGAACAGATCCGCCGGATCTTCCTGTATCAGGGGCTGCTGATTGGCGTGGTGGGTTCGGCCATTGGGCTGGCGATGGGTTACGGGCTCTGTTACCTTGGCGATCGTTATCGATGGATTAGCCTCGATGAGTCTGTTTATTCGGTGGCCTTCGTGCCGTTTGAAGCGCGCGCCATCGACGGCCTGTGGGTGGCGGGTTTGGCGATTGCGGTGAGTCTGCTCGCGACACTGTATCCAGCGAACACGGCGACGAAGATCGCTCCGGCGGAAGCGCTGCGGTACGAGTAGTTATTCCGGGAAGAGGGCGTTAAGTGGAACGGCTGGATCGCCAGCGGCGTTGCGGAGGATTCTCACCTCATGCGATCCTGCGGGCGTATGGATCCAGGCGCGCTGGGTGTCGGGGTTGATCACCCAGACGCAAGGGATGCCGAAGGCAAAGTAGTCGTCGATGCGGTCCTGGATGCTGGACGCGCGATCCTCGGGCGAGAGCACTTCGACGGCGACTTCGGGTGGCGACGTAATGATACGGCCCGCTGGCTTTCCGCCGCGGACAATGGTGACGTCGGGGATACGGAAGCGTTCGGCTTTCACTTGGACGCAACCTTCAACACCAGACCAAAAGGCCTTCCGCTCATAACGGAGGTAGGTAATCAGCGCCGACTGGACTTCACTATGGCCCACCTCGCCGACATTGCGCTCCTCAAGAACGCCCTCCAGATAATCGCAATCCGGGTGATAGATGCTGCCAAGATACTGGGATGGGGGAACAGTTGTCATTTCAGTGTGAGAACCTCCTTGTATTTCTTGCGGTATTGATCCCGTGCGCTCTTCACCCACGCCTCGCGGCGGATACGCCCGGGATGCTCCGGCAACTGCGCCTGCATCGCATCGATCTCCTCGTCACTCCAGCGCCCGATCTGCTCGAAGCGAAGGATCCCCAAGCCATTCAGCCGACCCTCAAGCACAGGACCAATGCCGTAAATCCGCTTCAGGTCATCGGCCGCCGGCGGCGAGAGCCGGGCTTCGAGCTCCCGGACGCGCTCGCGCAAAGCGAGGATCTCGCGCTCCTGCTCTTCGAACAGATTGCCCAGGTCCTCCATCGGCTTCGCCAACGCTTCTCGCATCTCCGTCCCAAGATGACATATTCTCGCGCCCCGATTCAATCCGCCGCGCTATCATGCTACGGATGGCGTTCGCGGACTACCGCATCATTGAACGGAACCTGCGAGCGGCGATGAGCTGCTTTGCGCGCTCCAAACCGACCGGCGAAACGACCGAGTTGCCCGGGTTGCAACTGGTCTATTCCGGCATCTCCCACGCGGTGTTCAACGCGGCCATGCTGACGGAACCGGTGCTGGCCTTAAGCGACCTCCGCCGCCGGCTCGACCGCGCGCAGGACTTCTACCGCCGGCGCGACCAAGGCTGGTCCCTGTGGCTATGCGAAGAATGGATCGAGCCTGCGTTGCGGGCCGCCGCCGCCAGCATGATTCAAGATTTCAACCTGCACTTTTCGTCGAATCCGCCCGGCATGTTCGCCGAACAGCTCCGGCCACCCCAACGGAGCTTGCCCCCGCTGGAGATTCAGACCATCCTGGGCACCACGACGCGGATGGATTTTTGCCATGTGATGTCCGTGGCTTTTGAAGGGCCGTTCCCGGTGCTGCTCGAAGCCTATCAGGAAGAGCGCTTCTGGAGTGCGGACTTTGCCGGCTGGATCGGCTATCGCGAAGGCCAGCCCATCGCCACCGCCTGTGCCGTCACCCATGCGGGCGCCGTCGGCATCTACGCGGTCGCCACCATCCCTCCGGAGCAAGGCAAAGGCTATGGCGAAACGATGGTGCGCCATGCGGTGGAGGCGGCGCGGCAGCAATTTGGCATTGAGGCGAGCGTGCTCCAATCGAGTGTCCAAGGCATGCCGCTCTATCGGCGTCTGGGCTATCGCTCGATCGCCGACTTCACGATTTACTTGTCGCGGTAGACAGGCGAAAGTCCGCGCTAGATCAACGATCACGGCGCCGTCTTCTGGTTCTATCCGCTAAACTGGAGTCACCATGGTGAGCATTGAACCAATTCGCGTGGCAATTGATCGCGAAGATGACGGGCGGATACTAGCGTCGGTCCCCGACCTGCCTGGCGTGATGGCCTACGGCAACACCGAAATTGAGGCAGTTCGGAAGGTCAAGACCATCGCACTCCAGGTACTTGCGGACATGATCGAGAGTGGCGAGGAGGTTCCGGAGCCACTCCGGGTCCTGTTTGCGGCGTGAGCGCTTGGAGCGCAGCCAAGGCAAAACGCGTCTATGCGGCTTTGCTGCGCCTAGGCTGGACGCTCAAGAAACAGGTCGGATCACACCGCAAGCTTCAACGGCCAGCTTGGCCGAATTTTACCTTCTGTTTTCACGACAGCGAAGAAGTGGGACCGGCGGCGCTTGCCAAGATCGGTAAAGAAACCGGCCTGCGCCCCGAAGATGTGTGAGGTCGCGATCGAAGTCACGCGATTGCGGCGAGACCGACCAACATGGACACATCGCTTGTTTGTAAATTGGAAACTCGCCGCTCAAAGTTCGCGAAGTGATGAACATACTGAGAGAAAGTTGGCTGGCACCACGTGAGAACCTCCGAGGACCACCGGGTCTTCCGAAGTGCCGACGGGCGGGTCACCGTGGTATCAGGCAACTCTGGGGACGATGTTCGCATCGGAACATACCGAGCTATTCTGAAGCAAACAGGAATTGAGGAGCCCAAGCAATGACTACGCGCAAATACTCACTCGTTATTGAAGGGGATTCTGGTGGATACAGCGCTTACGTCCCGGAATTACCATCCGTTCTCGTGACGGGCCGATCCATAGATGAGTTAACCGCCCGTGCCGCCGAAGCAATTCGGGTTTACTGGGAGCACATGCACAGCGAGCTGTCGCCGACGTCAACCGTTCATGAGATCGAAGTTGAAGTCCCGGTTTGAGTCAGGAATTCAGTCTTCAATTCAAGACCGGTGACTAGCAGCCTGTGACCGCCGGCTCCGACGTCGCTAACGGGGAAGGCGCTCTACTTGCGGCGCGCTTCGGGCTCGGGTTCGACCGCCGGCTCATTGGCTTCGAGTTCCTCACCCGAAAGCTTCGCCAGCCACGCCGTGGGGGGATTCAGAACTGCCCCGAAAACAATTACCACAAAAACAGTGAAAATCGCGGCTCCGACATACATCATGCCTGATTATCTCACCTTAGTGTGACGAGGCGGTTTCGGCGCCCAAACCCGTATGCGCGCGGACTTGCATTTCGACAAACTTCGCCTCACTTTCCGGCTCGCGGCTGAGCATCGTCCCCACGATGGCGGCCAGGAATCCCAGCGGAATGCTGACAATTCCTGGGTTTTCGAGGGGGAACAGCGCATTCGCCGCGCCGCGGACGCTGGGGCCGACGAGGATCAGGGCGATGGAACTTGCAAGGCCAATGCCCAAGCCGCTCACCGCTCCCAGCGTGTTGAAGCGCTTCCAAAACAGCGTCAGGATGATGACCGGCAGGTTCGCCGAAGCGGCCACAGCGAAGGCCAACCCCACCAGGAAGGCGACGTTAGCGGACGGGCCCAGGGCGATGGCGCTGGCGATCGCGAGTACGCCCACCACGAGCGCCGTAATTCGCGCCACCCGGACTTCGGTCTCCGGGCTCAGTTCGCGGTCGCGAAAGAGGAAGCCGGCGTAGAAGTCATGCGCGAAGGACGTGGACGCGGTGATCGTGAGCCCGGCCACCACGGCCAGGATGGTCGCGAAGGCCACGGCACAGATGAAGGCGAAGAAGATCTCGCCGCCTAAGGCTTGGGCTAAGAGCGGCGCGCTCATGTTGATGCCGCCGCTTTTCTTGATCACATCCGGCCCCACGATGGTGGCGGCGCCAAAGCCCAGGAAGGTGGTCATGATGTAGAACGCGCCGATGATGGCCATCGCCCAGACGACGCTGACGCGGGCCGTGACGGCGTCCGGCACGGTGTAGAAGCGCACCAGGATATGCGGGAGCCCGGCGGTGCCGAAGACCAGGGCCAGTCCGAGCGAGAGCAGGTTCCAGGTGCCATAGGGCGGCTTATAATACCAGCCGGGTTCGAGGAAATCCCGGGTGACGGTCTTACCGTCCACGGTGAAGCTGACGTGCGAGACGGCGTCGAAGAATTGGGCCAGTGAGAAGTTGAAGTGGGCCAGTACCAGCACGCTCAGCAGCACCGTGCCCCCCATCAGCAGCACGGCCTTCACGATCTGCACCCAGGTGGTGGCCAGCATGCCGCCGAAAACCACGTAAAGCACCATCAGCAGACCGACGCTGGCCACGGCACCCTGGAAGGTGACGCCCGAATCCTTCAGCAGCAGCGACACCAAGGTGCCCGCGCCCACCATCTGGGCAATCATGTAGAACGTGCTGACGGTGAGCGTGCTTAGTGCGGCCATGGCGCGCACGGGCCGCGCCTTCAATCGGTAGGCGAGGATGTCCGCCATGGTGTACTTGCCGATGTTGCGCAAGGGCTCGGCGACAACGAGCAGCACGGTAAGGTAGGCCACCAGCCAGCCCACCGAGTACATAAAGCCGTCGTAGCCGTAGAAGGCGATCAGGCCGGCGATGCCCAGGAAGGAGGCGGCGGACATGTAGTCGCCGGCGACGGCGAGTCCGTTCTGCCAGCCGGTGATGCGGCGGCCGGCAGCGAAGAAAGCTCCGGCGCCTTGGCTTTTGCCGGCGCTCCAGAGGGTGATCCCGAGCGTGAGCAGCACAAAGCCCACGAAGATGGCCAGCGTCATCGGAGTAGTTCCTTGGCTGCGGCGTCGAAGTGCGCGGCCCGGCGGACGTAGAGCCAGGCCAGGATCCAGGCCATCAGGAACTGCGACAGGGCGAACCAATAAGCCAGCGTGACCCCGGCAATGCGTTGGCGCATGAAACCCGGGAAGAGGCTCACGCTAATGGGCAGCGCGAAGTAATAGATTACGAAGAAGACGAAGCTGGGCAGAATGAAGCGTCGCTTGGCGGCCAGCAAGCGGGCGAACCCCGGCGAGGCGCCAATGCGATCTACGGTGTCGGGCATCCTGGCAGTGTACCAGCTATGCGCGCAGGTACTTATTGAAATGCGCCAAGGTCCGCTGCCAGGCAAGCTTGGCGGCCTTCTCGTCGTAGCGCGGCGTGGTGTCGTTGTGGAAGCCATGGTTGGCTCCCTCGTAGGTGAAGACTTCGTACTTTGCCTGGTTGGCTTTGAGCGCTTCTTCAAAAGCCGGCAGCATGGCGTTGATCCGCGCGTCGAGCCCAGCCAGGTGGATCGACAGGGCGGCTTTGATCTTCGGCACTTCGGTGGCCGGGGGCATAGCGCCGTAGAAGGGAGCGGCCGCGGCGAGGTCAGCGCCCATGCGGACAGCGAGCGTATTGGCCACGCCGCCGCCGAAGCAGAAGCCAACGACGCCGACCATGCCGTTCGAATCCTTGCGCGCCTTCAGCCAGCGGGCGGCGGCGATAAAGTCCTCGTTCATTTTTCCGCGGTCCACTTTGGCGAAAAGCTTGCCACCTTCTTCGTTGTCGCCCGGGAAGCCACCCACGCTGGTGAGTCCATCCGGAGCGAAGGCGATGAAGTTCTCGCTCGCCAAACGGCGCGCGACGTCTTCGATATAAGGGTTCAAGCCGCGGTTTTCATGCACCACCAGCACCACCGGCAGCCTGCCTTTGGCCTTGGCCGGCATCGCGAAATGGCCCTTGATGGTGCCGTTACCCTGCGGCGACTCCACGGTAACCGTCTCCACCTTGATCCGGGCATCGCTTACCGGAACTTGTTGCGCCAAGGCATAATTGGGGCGCAGGCTCTCCCAAATGGCCGTCGCGGTAACGCCGCCGACGGCGAACTTCTGCGCGCCATCCAGGAACGCGCGGCGATCGATATCGCCGTGGACGTACCGGTCAAACAGGTCGAGCAATTCCTGCGGAAAATCGGAGGCTTTTTTACGTTCCATAGAGTCAGCCGCGAAGATACCACATTACAGCTTTTGGAGGAAACGAACGATAAACAATCGATCCGCCATGGTTGCTTTCTCTGGTCGAGTGATGGTTTCGGTTGCCGTTCCCCCGCCGGCAACTTCCGGTGGGGGCTTTCGCGATTGGCGCGTTCCATGTAGGCTATTGTTTGATGTTTCAGCGCGTGCCAGGCAACCATCGGGAACTCGATGCGCCCAATTCGTTCGCTTCCGGGCCCTGGCTCCGTTCCGCGCGCCCCATCGGTGAATTTCACATTTACAGAAGGACCCTATGACTTTTCTGATTGGCTGTTTGCTTGGCGCCTTTCTTTGGTTTGTCTTCCGGGTGGTGCTCCTCGGCATTTACACCGTAGACCAGAATGAGCGAGCGGTAAAGACGGTGTTTGGCCGTGCCGAGCGTCTGCCCGGCACCACGCTGGACCACCCGATTGCCGCCTCCTTACGCGAGGAAGAACGGCCCCGTTACACGTACCCGCAGGTCCGCGTAATTCCACCCGGCGGCCCGTATTTCAAGATGCCTTGGGAGCGAATCTACAAGGTGACGATCGCCACGGTGACGCAGAACATGGCCCTGGATCCGGAAGACCCGAAGGCCAACGCCGCCGGAACGCAGTTGGAGGCCGTGACGAAAGATCAACTCAACACCGGACTTACCGGACAAATCCGCTACCAAGTCAGCGAAGCCAACTTATACGGCTACATCTTCGGGATTAAGCAGCCCATGGTTCACGTGATGGGTTACTTCGTCTCGGTGCTGCGCCAACGCATCGCTAATTTCGAAGCCAAGCATGAACAGAATGTCCCGGAGACCCTGGCCGGCGCCGAGATGACCGGTATTTCGATCAATGACTTACGCAAGAACTTACGCGACCTGAACGAATATATGGACCAGGAGTGCCGCTCCTCCACCGCGCGCTACGGGGTGGTGCTCGATGCCTCGCTGATTACGGGAATCGACCCGCCTTCCGAGGTAGAGTCGGCCCTGGCGGCGATTAACACAGCCCACAACCAAGTGTCCAGCGACATCAGTTTGGCCCAGGCCGCCGCGGACCAGAAGATCGTTCAATCGAAGCGCGCGGTGGAAATCGAGACCCTGAAGGCCCAGGCCGAAGTGGAACCGATCAAGTTACTCGCCGCCGAGTTATCCGAGTTACACCGCGCCGGACCCGCCGTATTGGCGGCTTACCTCCGCAACGTGAAGCTACGGCTCTTTGAACGGGTGCGCGATGTCTACCAGGAGGTGGCGTCATGATCGAAATTCTCTTTATCGCGGGTACCACGTTTCTGCTATCACTGATCGGCGTTCCTTTCCTCCTGGGGATGTGCCGGGTGCTCGGCATATTCACCACGGTGGAGGAACGGACCTGCAAAGTATATGTCCTCTTCGGCAAAGTGGTCGGACTGGTGAGCGAGCCGGGCTTACATTTCCTCCTTTCGGAATTGGGCCCATCCGCCTTAATCGTCAACATACTGGGCAAGTGTTACACGCTCGATATGCGGCTCGACCAGGAATACCGCCGCAGTGAGGCCGTCAACTCCGAAGAGGGCGCGCCGATGGGCATCGGCATTTGGTACGAGATGTGGATCAGCGATCCCGTCGCGTACCTATTCAAAAATACTGACCCGCGCGGCTCCCTACGCGCCAATGTAAGCAACGCCACCGTGCGTTGCCTCAGCAATATGAAGCTTGCCGATATGCTCGAGACGCGCCATATGATGTCGGCCACGGTGCGCAGCGAAGTGTCGCCGCAGTCGGCGGCCTGGGGCTACCAACTGGGCTCGGTGTACATTCGCAAGGTCCACTTCCGCGATCTGGGGATGATCCGCCAGATTGAAGAAAAGGTGGTGAACCGCTTGCGCCAGGTGACTTCGGCGATCCGCCAGACGGGCGCCAATCAGGTGAGCGTCATCACGAGTTCGGCCGAACGTGAAGCGTCCATCGAATTCGGCAAGGCGTCGGCCATCCGGCCGAATACCTTGGGGAATGCGCTGAAGGAGATTGCGCGGGAGCCGGCCGTCGCCAGCGCGGTCTTTGACATCCTGGAGACCCAGAAGCTAGTGGCCGCCGAAGCGCGCATCACCCTGCTTCCCCCTGGGCACACCGTATTGACGGACCTGCTGGCCGCCCAAGGAAGGCAGGCCGCCCGTCCGGCGACCCCGCCGGCGCCGCCGGCCCCGCACCACTAGAACTGCACCACTAGAACTGCACCACTAGGGCTTCGGCACGCGGTGAGCAACCCACTCGAAGTCCTCGCCGCCCTGCAACCCTTCGATCTTGAAGATGATCTTGTCTTTGCTGACGATCTTGCCCTTGTATCTCGAGTTCATCTCGTTGCCCTGGAACTCGATGTGGATGGTGAACGTAACCGTGTCGCCTTCGAGATGGCCGTCTTGAATGACGGACTTGCCCACAATCGAACTCACCGTTTCGCCGGTCACCTTGTTACCATCCACCTCCAACTTAAAGGTGCGCGTCATCGGCCCGTTCGGTCCTTCCGCCGTGGAAGTCCAATTCCCGGCGACATCCGAGGCAAAGGCAGCCACCGCGAGGGTGAAGACAGCAAAGAAGGTACGCAACATGACCTCAGTTTAATGGAAGAATGCCGCAAGAGCCATCCCTAACTTCTAGTACCAGGAGCCCAATACGACTAGGCTTCAAGAGTGTAATCGAGCCTATGCGAAGCGAAGACGGCGCTCGAGGGAATGACCGAACTCCGCAAGGCGCGCGAGTATTGGCTGATGGCTGCCAAGTCGAAGGCGCACAATCCGGTGGGCGCCTTCTCTATTCCACTGGCGCGCAAGAAATTGGCCTGATTAGTCCTTTTCGACGGGGACATCCGTCAGCGTGACCGGAAGTCCCGCTAATCGGTAGGCCTCAATCAAAGCGCCCGCGGCGGGACCATACCGGGGAGTGATGACGCGCTGGCCGTCGGTGAGTTCCACCAACTGCTGGAACTGCTGGAGCAGGATTTCACTGCGCCAGACGCCCCCGATCGGGGCGACCGCCACCGGATCCGGTTCGCGAAAGAGCTGGCTATAGACAGCGGCGGCATAGCCGGCGAGTTGCTGCGCCGCGGCGGTGAGCAGCGACAGAGCCACGGAGTCGCCTTCCTGCGCCACTTCGTTCACCAGCTTCGAGAAGCGGGCAATTCGGGGACGCGGGTAGTCGGCGGAGTAGAAGCGATGCAGCAGGTCGTTGGCGTCACTGGCGCCGGTTTCGGCCAGCAGTCGGTCATGCAGGGCCGTCCGGGGCCCCCAGCCTTCGTGCTGGCGGAGCGCGGCGCGCAGGGCTTGGCGGGTCAGGTCAAAGCCGCCGCCTTCGTCGCCGAAGATGTAGCCCCAACCACCGGCGCGGCCAGTCTTGCCCTCGGCATTGCGGCCAAAGCTGAGTTGGCCGGTACCGGCAATGGCGATGATACCGGGCGCGCCGGCGGTAGCGCCCGAGAGAGCAATAAGTCCGTCGTGGGTAACCAAGGTAAGGCGACTGGGCACCAGTTCCTGGAGCAGCGCTTCTTTGTCCGCCGGTCCGCCGCTAAAGCCGGCGCAAAGCGCTTCGAACTTCGGGGATTCCACCCCCGCTTGGCGGCAAGCGTCCGTCAGGGAGCCCACGATGGCACCGGTAAACTTCTCCCGCCCATTGCCGGTCTTCACATGGTTACAAGGTCCCCCGCGGCCATAGCCCAGGACACGCCCGGTTTCGTCCCCAATGATCGCCATGGTGGACGACTGGCCACCGTCAATGCCAAGGAAAAGCAGCATCCTTCCAGTTTATGGCGACCGCACGCCGGTCCGCTAAGATATTGATAATAGGCTGGTTACGCTGGCAGCTGCGACGGGAAACCACAACCAGGCGACTAACTATCATATTATCAATTACTTATAAGACATTTCCCAGCCGCGAAAGACAAGTGGTAAAACTCTACACGTCGCTCTAACCATTTCAAAGAAAAGCTTTTATTTTCCCGTCGGACCTGCTTTTTCAGCCGCAAAACCCGCTCACGCTCACGTACGGGACCGCTAGGCCGCCTGATCGGATTTCGAGAAGGGGTTGAAGTCAATATTGCGGTCAAAAACGTCGACGCCCTCCGCCCGTTTGAGACCGTTTACCACCAGGTAGGTGACCGGCGTTAGCACCGCCTCATAGATCACCTTCGTCACGTAGCCGCCGATGATCAGCTTGATGATCGTATCCAAGCTCTCTTTGCCGGCAAAGATGATCGTGATCACCACCACCGTGTCGATCAACTGGCCCACCACTGTTGACCCGATGGTTCGCATCCACAGGTGTTTCCCATTGGTAAAGACCTTCAGCTTGGCCAGCACAAACGAATTGGCGAATTCACCGCACCAATAGGCCACCAGGCTGGCCACCACAATCCGCGGGACGGCACCAAAGAACATCTCGAAGGCGGCTTGCTTGTCCGCCCACTCCGGCGCCGGCGGCAGCCATACGGCGAGGGCGCTAAAGGCGGCCATCAGGACGCAGGCGAAAAACCCCGTCCAGATCGCGCGCTTCGAAGCCGTATAGCCGTAAACCTCTGTAAAGACGTCGCCGAAGATGTAGGTGAGCGGAAAGAGGGCCTGCGAGCCACTCACGTAGACCGGTTCCGTCATCGGCCAAATCGGGCCGATCACACAGATCTTCTGGGCGATCAGGTTAGAGACGAGCAGGACCGTGACGAAGGCATTGACGAAAAGGTCAAAGTATTTGAAGCGGACGAGTTTCACCACTAGGTCTACTAAGATGCTACATCACGGGTCCTCGCACCAGAATTTAGCGCGAGCAGGGGCTCATGGTTTCCTTGGCGCAGTTCGGCGAGGTGCAGATCTCCACGACGGCACAGCCATCGGCTACCGGGATCTCTTCCTCCACCATATTCGGCCGGCGGATGATGAGATACCCAAGCCGGACTTTCGCCTCCTTGCCGAGCGAGAGCGCGTACTCTTTGCGCGCGCCGCTGGCCTTCACAAAATCCGCGTTGGTCAGCAGCTTTTCGTCGACGCGAGGCATGGTTTCGGCGGCGATCACCCAGCCCTTCTTCCCGGTCTTGCTGTAGTCGACGACCAGCGAATCGCCGGAGTCTTTGATCCAAGGCGTCATGTCGCGGCGGTAGAGCGCGAGTTGCGGCGAAGGAAACTTCGTCGTGTCATACGGCCCCCAACCCTCGCCGGACTTCTTCTCGAGGTGGACCTCCAGCACGTCGTTGTCCCCCAGCGCCACCTTCTTGCTCTGCTTCATGCCGCCACCCTCTGGCAAGTAGACGCGCACTTCCTTCTCGCCGCCCACGGCGGGCGAACTTAAACAGCAGCCGTAAATGCCGGTGAGTCGAGAAAGCGGAAAGACGTTCGCGCGAAACAGCACCCGGGCCGGGCCATCGGTAATGAACACGGGTTCATCGCGCAGGGCTTCGCTCGCCTGAGTCTTCGCGTCGGAGGTCTCGGTCTTCGATCCTCCACAGGATCCCAACAAAAACGCCAAGCCGAGAACTGGCGTCCATCTTCTCCACGGGTGCATGAACTATGCGCCATTATAGTGAGATTTGGCGACGGAAGCTATGCAGAATACCAAGCATCAGGAAGAACGGCGAATTAGGATGAATTCACGCCGGGCCAATGAGTACCGCGACCAGGAGATTGAGCGCATGATCCGCTCGATTCCACAGGGAAAAGTGTCGTCCTATTCGGCAGTGGCTGCCGCGGCCGGTTATCCGCAAAATCACCGGCTGGTGGCTAAGTTACTCCAAGGTTGTGGCGACCGCCTGCCGTGGCACCGCGTCTTGGGCGCCGACGGCGGCATTCGCCTGAAGCATGACGCCGCCCTTGAGCAACGTCTGCGCCTGCAGATGGAGGGTGTGCAGTTCAAAGGCGCCCGCGTCGACCTCGCAGCCCACGCGCACCGTTTCCGCCCCTGGGAAGAAGCGTTAAACTAAGATCCATGGATATGACGCGTCGTGATCTGTTAGCTTTGGCTCCTTCCGCGCTCGCCCTGAATGCCGCGCCCGTGCGCATTCCGAAAGGACAGTTTGCCCTGCATCCGTTCGTGCAGGCCAACCCCAAGGCCGTCTTTATCCAACGCACCAAGGTGCCGCACAAGATGGATGAACCATCCAAACTCGCCGCTGGCCTGCAGTTGGCGCGGGAAGTGCTGCGGCCCGTCGAAAGCGGCGGCGTGCCCACTTCGCACCGCATTGTATTGAAGCCCAATTTCACCTCCGTGCGCTCCAAGGCTCGGCCCGATGTCGAAAACTGGGGCACCGGCACCGACGCGCAATTCTACGAAGGCATGATCATGGGCCTGAAAGAGTTGGGTCTCCGCAAGTTTCACTGGGTGGAAGCCAATGGCTTCAACACCTGGAATTATCGCGGCTTGGTCGACATCAACGAACGCCACGGCGTCGAGATGAATGAGCCGGATCGCCGCGCGCGCAATTTCCGCGATGCCTACGAAATGAACTGGCACCAAGTGCCGGAGGCGGTGGTCTACAAACGCATTCCGCATTTCGCGCCCGTGGGCGAGCCCGACACCTGGATGCTGAACATTGCCAAGTGGAAGTCCCATGGCATGTGCATGACGCTTTCCACCAAGAATTTGCAAGGCCTGGTGGTGAAGCCCTTCGTCCGCTTCTGCCCCGGCTGGAGCGGCGTCACCGGTGTGCCGGCTTGGATGAAGCCCGATATTCATCAGAATGTCGAAAAGGTCGTCAACACCTTCTTCGACGAGCACAAGCGCAAGGGCTTTGCCCGCTATGATTCGGCGGCGCCGCTGAGCCCCGTACACCAGGAGATTTGGGCTCATAAGACTTGCGATCACTACCAGACCGTCAAGCCCGGCCTCTCCATCATTGAAGGCATCTACGGCCGCGACGGCGACGGCTTCGGCGTCGGCAACGACCACTTAACCAACTTAGTGATGTTCGGGCAGGATCGCTTGCGGCTCGACATGGTCGGCATGTATCTCGGCGGCCACGAACCGGGCAACGTTAACCTGTTCCGCATCGCCAAGGAACGCGGCCTCACCGACACGATCAATCCTTGGGAAGTGGAGGTCTACGAATGGGTGAACGGAGCCCCGGTGCGCCGTAAACTCTCTCACTTCTCCCGCACCCCTTTGAAGACTTACTACTTACAAAAAGCCGGTGAGCCCAAATATCACTTAGTAAATGAATTCTTCGACTATGATAAATTGACCGCGTAACCCCGTAGAGTAGCCGGGGCCCGAAAGTGCCCCATAAATCTCATTGGCGGCGGCCGGCCGCCTTGATTCCATGGCGATCTTCAAACCCACTTTCCTTTACTTTCTCACGGTGTTCGGCGCGGGCTTCATCTTGGGCCCCATCCGTATCTTACTCATCGTTCCGCGATTAGGCACCCGCTGGGCTGAACTCCTGGAGATGCCGGTAATGCTGACGGTCATCTACTTTGCCGCAGGCTACATAAACCAACGATTTCCCTTGGGCCCCACCGACAGGCTCCGCTTGGGCCTGTCCGCCCTGGGCCTGACGTTGGCGGCAGAACTGGGGGTCGGGGTGATGCTGCAAGGCCGCTCGATCCGGGACGCGTTCCTCGACCGTGACCCCGTCTCCGGCGCGGCCTACTATGGATTGCTCCTCATCTTTGCCATCCTCCCCCGGCTCCGCGCGGGCTCGTAGGGCCGGGCCATAGAGGCCCTGAGTGGGATATTAAGGTATGAACCCATTTACCGCCATCGCCACTTTGCCCGACGAAGGTGAGAGCATGTACACGCTGGGGCCGCATATGACCGTAAAGCTCTCCAGCGCGGCCACCAATGGACTCTACTTCCTTGCGGTGGAAGAGACTCCATCAGGAATCGGCCCCCCGCTCCACGTGCATCATCGACAAGACGAGATTTTCCATGTACTGGAAGGCCACTATCGCTTTCAGGTAGGATCGCAAAGCATCGACGCCCCAACCGGGACCACGGCCGCCGTTCCACGCGGCACGCCCCACGCGTTCGTCAATGTTTCAGACACACCGAGCCGACTTCTCTTCGTCCTATCTCCAGGGCTCGACGCCGAAGGGTTCTTTCGAGCGCTCTCTCAACTGCCACAAACCTCTCATCCCGAACCGGCTGAACTTGCGAGGATCGCCGCCGGGCACGCGACCGAGTTCGTCGGTCCGCCGCTCAGCCGTTAGAAATCAAACCGTGCCAGAGGAATTCCCACCCATGCGATCCTTGGGGAGGCATGAAATGGCTGCTCTGTTTGGCAATCCTCGCGGCCCAGGGGCAGACTTGGCGGGTGAAGGTCCACGTGACGGCTCGGGGCCCGGTGTCGATCCCGCTTGCCGCACCGACGGTAAGGGTCGTGCACCGGGGGGTCGTCCTTCCTAGCCAGATATCCGAAGAGCTCGAGGCCGGCGAGGCCGGAAGTCTATCTTGGTTCGCCGCCGCCGCCGGTGACTACGACGTCTACTACAAGCACGAGCCCCATCTCCAAACCCGTCGCGAACCCATCGGCAATGGCGACAATCTCTTTTACAATCGCCCCGATGCCCTCGACTCGCTCGGTATCGGCATGAAGAATGACCAAGTCTTCCCCATCGATTGGGACGGCGACGGGCGGACCGATCTTCTCCAGCGCAACATCTACAGCGCCACCTATGGCCAGCCCTGGTGGGGACTCTACTTTTGGCGCAACATCGGCACCGAGGCCAAGCCCCGGTTTGCACGCGCCATCCGCCTGCGCGCCGCGGGCCAGTGGATCGCCGATTTCTACGCCTCCTACCAAATCACCGATTGGGACGGCGACGGCCGCATGGACATTCTGTCTGGTGCCCGGAACCAGTTGAAGGTCTACCGCAACACCGGCCGGCGGGACTCGAATCGTCTCCCCATTCTCGAAAACGGCCCTGCACTCACACGGCAAGGCGGCGCCGAGATGACTTACGGCATGCGCCTTCTGGGCGACTCGCTATTCACGCTCAAGGTGAACGTCCAATACTTTCCCAATCAGGAAACCAGCTTCAAACTCTTCCGCCATCCGCGCACGCCGACGGGCTTTGGCAACGGCGAGCCAGTCACCCTGGCCGGCAAAACCGAGTGGCCCGAATGGCCTTCTGATCGTATGGACGTGAACGGCGACGGCGTCGAAGAATGGATCGGCGCCACCCGTGGGCCTGGCCATGGTCCGCTCAAAACCTGCATCGTCGCCTGGCAAAAAGACGACCCCGCGAAGTGCCTCGTCGATACCTCGCCCGAAGGCTTCGCCATCCCCCTGAGCGCCGCCCCCTGGCCCGGCATCTTTGTCAGTCATCAGGGAAGCTGGATGCGTTGGTTTGTGCAGAAGGCGGGCGCGTGGGTGGACCAGGGCATGCTCCAGGCCCAGGGTCAGCCAGTCTCCTCGGGCGGCTACACGGGCCTGGAGGTCGTCGACTGGGATCACGACGGCGACCTCGATCTGGTGATGGGCAACGAAACCGGGTTCGTGCACTGGGCCAAAAACGTCTCCCGCCCCGGCCGGATAATGTTCCAAGCCCCCCGCAAGCTGATGTACACCGGCCGCAGCCTGTTCATCGACGACGAGGACCCTGAGCGCCCCTTCGGCCAAGCCAAGCCCACCGTCGTCGACTGGGACGGCGACGGCGACCTTGACGTCCTGGTCGGTAACAACAGCAACCGCATCGCCTACTTTGAGCGCGACGGCGCCGGCTTCAAGCCCATGTTGCCGCTGAGGCACGACAACGGCGAACGCTTCAGTTTTCGCGCCCAGCCCTCGGCAGTCGATTGGAACGGCGACGGCCTGCTCGACCTCATCGCCGGTTCATCCATCGGCATCAACCGTAATACCGGCCCGGACATTGCCATCTCGCTCTACCTGCGCTACCGCGCTCCGAGCGGAGAGCTCCGCCTCGGGCCCCCGCAGACGCTGCGCAGCGTGGAAGGAGCCGAGCTCCGCACGCCCATTCCCTACCATCACGGCTTCACCGCCGTCGATTGGGACGCGGACGGCGACCTCGACATCTTCGCCTCCGAGAAGTCCCACGTCGTGCTTTATCGGAACGAAGGCGGCCGTTTCCGGCGAGAGGCGGTCCGCGTCTACGGCGAGCCGCTCACCATCAGCCACCACGAAACCAGCGTCCGCGCGGTCGACTGGGACAAGGACGGCCAGTTGGATCTGCTGCTGGGCGGTGAGTCCGGCCGCGTGTACTACTTCCACCGCACGACACTCGAAGCGAAGGCCAAGCCTGTGGTCACGGTGGGTCGCGAAGAGCGCGTCACCCGCTTGCCCCGCGGCTTACGATAGTTGAGCCCGTTCGCGTCAGCGGCGGCTTACCAAACACTGGGATACTTGAGCGATGAACAAACCAGCGAGCGCGAGGTAAAAGTTGGGCCTAAGCATTGGAAAAATAGAGTTGCTTCTGCTGGTAGCCGCCGTCGTTGCGATGCTGGCGCGGAGGCTCCACGTCCCTTATAGCGTCGGGTTGGTAGTAGCCGGAATCGGTTTGACGCTATTGCCTTTCTCGCTGGAAGTGGGGTTGACGAAGGATCTGATTTTCACGATCCTGCTACCACCACTCATTTTTGAAGCCGCGTTTTGCCTCCATTGGCCGGAGCTCCGGCGGGACCTTCCGCTAGTCCTCGTTCTGGCGACCCTGGGGGTCGCAATGTCGGCTTCTGTCATCGCCATCGGCATGCACTTTGTCGCGGCATGGCCGTGGGCCAGCGCGCTCTTGTTCGGCGTGATGGTCGCCGCCACCGATCCGGTGTCGGTGATTGCTACTTTCAAAGAAGCGGGCGTCGGGGGGCGCTTGCGACTGCTGGTGGAAGCCGAGAGCCTGTTCAACGACGGCGCAGCGGCGGTCGGCTTCGTCATCATCGCCGTATTTGCCGTGGGAAACGCTCTCAGCCCCAGTGAGATGGCCGGCACACTGGTGCTGATGGTGGGCGGCGGTATCGCGTGTGGGGCAGCGGTCGCCGGCGCTTTGCTGCTGATTGCCGGCCGAACCGAAGATAGCCTGGTGGAACTCACCTTCACCACCGTGGCAGCCTATGGCTCCTTCCTGCTGGCTGAGCATTTGCACTGGTCCGGGGTGTTGGCGACGTTGACGGCAGGCCTTATGCTGGGCAACCTCGGCGCCCTTGGCGCCATCTCCAACAAGGGGCGGGAGGCTGTGGTGGCGTTCTGGGACTACGCAGCTTTCGTAGCGAACTCGCTTATCTTCCTGCTGATCGGGATCCACGAAACCACCCAAAACTACTCCGCCGTCTGGCTCCCGGCGCTAGCGGCCATCGGCTTGGTAATCATCGGCCGGGCAGCGGCGATTTATCCGATTTCCTTACTGTTTTCGCGGTCCTCGCTGCGCGTCACGATGAAGCACCAACATGTCCTATTTTGGGGAGGCTTACGCGGCGCATTGGCGCTAGCGCTCGCCCTGGGACTGCCGCCGGAAGTGGCGTTTCGCAAAGACATGATCACGGTGACTTTCGCGGTGGTGGTGTTCTCGTTATTGGTGCAAGGCCTGACGATGACCCCTCTCTTGCGGAAGACCGGTGACATTAGTTAGGCGCGGGGTTTTCGTGCACGATGGTGTGATGAGAACCGAGGCTGAAACGGTCCTTCAGAGCGTCAGCCTTTAGGCCAAGGTAGCTTCGCAGGCGCAAACCACAATGTTTGATTTGATCGAAAACGGGATGGAAGCCGAGCAGCGAAAGCAGCAAGAGTTCTTCGACCTCACCGAGCGATTCCGCAAGGAAACTGACATTGAAACGGCCAAGCGTTTGGGCGATCAGTTGGGGCAAATGGTCTTTGGTGGTTGATCGTGAGCGATCTCAGTGCCGAATACCCAGCCAAGCGGACAAGCCTTCGATGACCGTTTTCATTTGCACCGGTCTCGAACGGGCTTTGACGGATCTCCGTTGCAATACCGCCGTACTCGGACGCTGACCACCAGAACTGGGCGCGTCTTGGCAGTCATACCCCGGTCGAACAGCCAAACCTCACCTCGTCTTGGCGGCACTCTCTTCCTGGTCCAAGAAGGCAAATAGCGCGCGCCCGGCC
>Ga0209490_10000774_pt1 | contig 31681 bp, 28 predicted proteins | sample MAT06_FD_187209 | JGI IMG/M metagenome (GOLD analysis project Ga0209490, IMG submission 187209) | Freshwater microbial communities from Lake Fryxell liftoff mats and glacier meltwater in Antarctica - MAT-06 (SPAdes) (version 2) | ecosystem: Environmental > Aquatic > Freshwater > Ice > Liftoff...
GAGAACTGTCGTCAACTCACGCGCATTCACTCGCGGTGCGCTGTAGACGGGTTTCCCGTCGCAGGCGACTGGCGTCCCCACACTCCGTAAGCGTGAGATGTGGGACTTCTGCTAAAAAAGTTAAATTCTTCAAGAAAATTCCAATTAACCCACAATATACTGATGAAAGGAGTATCAGATATGCAGTTTCTCGGATACACTCATTCCTAAAATATTAAGCAAAATCATTCCCATTACGTAGCGCCGTACCTGAGACTGAAATCATCAACTTACAAATAAAACCTACCAATCCAGGTTTTTCGGCATTAAATTCCCGCAAGTTATAGCCGAGACTTCAGGATATTCAATTTGTCCGGCTGATTAACACAACCCAGTCAACTAAAAATACCCACTATGTTACAATACCTTAGCCAATTTACGAGGGTTCAACGGCTGTAGAAACATTGTGAATACGACCTAGAGAGGTAAGCTTGGCAAAAATCTGGGCTAATTATGTGGTTCAATTGCCGCATAGTTGTAGCGTTGATCTGCGGTAGCAGGCATTGTAACAGTGATAGGATATCAGGCATGGGCTGAAGAGTAGTTTTTGAGTTGTCGTTGTGAGAGACAATAACTCTACTACAGAGCGCCCTATCTCTTCATACTCTTTTTTTGGCTAAGGTATTGATGCTACAACAACATTCTTTATTTAGGAATCGCATCGGTATTCTAGCTACTATGCACCAGAAAGAGCAAGTAATTGCTCCCATACTTGAACAGGAATTAGGAATTAAAGTTATAGTTCCGCCCAATTTTAACACCGATGTATTTGGAACATTTACAAGAGAAATAAAGCGGATGGGTACTCAAGTTGAAGCTGCCAGGCTTAAAGCCGAAAAGGCAATGGCTTTAACAAGAGAAACTCTCGCTTTTGCTAGTGAAGGTTCTTTTGGATCTCATCCATACATACCATATCTTCCTACTAATAGAGAAATTGTTATCTTATTAGATAAAACCAACAATATAGAAATTGTTGGTCAAGAGTTATCAACAGAGACTAACTATAATCATCAACTGATTTACAATCTTCAAGAAGCCTATGAGTTTGCTCAAAAAGCCGGATTTCCTGAACACGCTTTAGTTATTAGTGTCAGCGATTGTATTGAAGTAAAGGGTGAAATTATTAAAGGGATTACCACAGAAGAACAACTTGTTAATGCTGTAGAATTTGGTCTTAAACACTTACCTAATGGTCAAGTCCATATTGAGACAGATATGCGGGCTATATATAACCCGACACGGATGGAAAATATCAAAAAAGCCACTCTTGACCTGTGTAAAAAAATTAATTTTATCTGTCCCGAATGTTCTTGGCCTGGTTTTGAAGTTTTGGAAAGAAAAAAAGGATTACCTTGTGCCTTTTGTCATCTACCTACTGATCTAACTCGCTCAGTAATCTATAGCTGTAAAAAATGTACTTTTAGTCAAGAGAAGTTATTTCCTAACGGGCAAGAAACAGCTGACCCATCCCAATGTCAATATTGTAATCCTTAAAAATATTTAAGAATCGTTATAGGTTGTTCAAACGTCAAAGAGGCTCAATATTAAGCTCTAACTTGTCTCCCAAGCAATACCTTCGCCAATTTACGAGGGTGAGATGATGATGCTTTAACCATTAACTCCCATTTCTATGATGCTTGGCAAAAACAATCAGTCCTAAAAATTCCTTTAAGGTTTCCCACAAGTTTTTTTTACGTATTGACGGCAGGATAAGGGTTTCAGATTTAAAACTACCTTTCCATCAAAACGCTTATGTATGCTTAATTTTGCCAGTTTTGCCGAAATTTATCTAGACTCTTATTTTGGCAAAGGTATTGATGTTAGTTTGTCTAATTAAGCTATGTTTGGTAAATAGAATAAGTAGCATACATGATCGACTGTTATTCCACACTTGACATAAAGCATTGTGAGTGCAAAACGTCTGCCAGAAACCATTGCCCATGTCAGAATTACCCGCCAATCCTGGCAACAGGGCTTCCTTGAAGGTGAAGTGAATGCTGGTGAGTTTGAGTGGCATTTTCAGTGGCATTTTCGCCGGGGAGAACTTGCCGTCAAGCCTTCCCAAGGCCGCGCCTTAATCAAAGAACCCCTCGGTCGATTTTTGGAGCAACAAGATTATCAGCTAGAGCCTGGAGGAGATTATGCTTTTACTATTCGGGCGGAACTTTAAAAGTTAGGAGCCATTGGATTTTGGATTTTAGATTTTTTCTTCAATCCAAAATCAAAAATTCAAAATCTAAAATTGGCTGACTGCTGATTCAGTGAGGCGATTTAAGTATCTTTCGATTAAAAGGATGGCAACGATGTCATCTATCGGTCTTGGTGGCTGTCGCAGACCCTGTGGCAATAGCTTTATTAACCCTTTGGGCGGGAACATTTGCCAATAGCGATCGCGTGCTTCTAAGGTTGTGTAGCGCTCATCCACTAAAATAATACTTAGAGGTTCTGTCAATTCCTGATATAATGTCTGTCTCCACTGCTTGGCTGTAGTTTGGTCGCCCATTACCATCAAGGAGATCGGAAACTTTTGACGCAGTGTTTCAATGGTAGCGATCGCCTCTTTTGCTAGCACGACCTGATGATAATACAATTGCCGATCCAGTCCCATCACCGCTAAACCGCACTTATCTCGACCTGGATCAAACCCCAATATGACTGGTTGCGTTGGTGAAAATTCACGGAAATCCATAATAAATTAAAAATTAAAAATTAAGAATTAGAAATTAAGAAATGCAATCACAGCAACTATTTTGGCTGCTGTTTAATATGTTTAACAATTTTTTGAGTATTCTAGTTTAGTATCTTGACCATATCTCGACTCCGCTCGATAACCATCAATGCCATAAGCGAAAACCAAGCTAATAGGTATATGTTGCATCGCCCTTGGAGGGAATGTCAGACCAATAGAACTACGAAGTCCTAGAGGCTATTTCGGATGAATAGGGAGAGCTACGTCCGTCTATAGGTTGGGGTAGTTCACATCTTACTAATAACAGTGGGCAAATAATGTTTTAAGTAGTAAAAATAATTTGTCCGTTGACTATTGCCACTAATCTTACTCTCAATGGGCCAGATGTATAAGTGTCCTCTGCTGCGATCGCTTTAATCTCCAAGGGTTGATTGTATTGTCTTAATTGGCTGACAAAGCGTAAGAAAGTCCCTTCTACTTGCACATCTTCGACAATTCCGGCATTACGGGCCCGAAATTGGGAAGCAGAAATCAGTATTTCCAGTCGCTGCTGTAACTGATAGGATGTCATGGTTTTGGAATCAGCAGTCGTTGTGGCCAGTACCGCGCCTCCCGAAAAAACCAGTTGATTGCGGGCTATATCGGCGAAAAATTCTATCTGCTTTTCTCCTCTAACGTAATTACCAGCCGAGAAAATTCGCACCACGTATTCTTGACCATCGCCAATCTGCTTGCTCAACTGGTCAATCCTATCCTGGGTTACGCGCAGTAGCTCTACATTTGCAGGATTTGCCCCAGGCTCACTTAATCTAAGGTTGGCGTTGCGATTGGCTTCTTGTAAAAGTTGTACCACTGCCTGACGAGCAGCACCAGCTTGGGTAACACGAACTACAGCAGCAGCTAGAACTTGACTGCGAACTAAGGCCAGCTTACCTAGACGCAGGTCGCGGTAAGACTGATAATATTTTTCCAATCTGGCAACTTCCATTTCTAGTTGCTCTTGTTGTGCTTCCAATTCTTTGAGGCGTGATTCCCGTTTGGCAATTACTTGCTCTCGCGCTGCAACTTCTACATTACGCTTTTGAATCAATTGATCGAGTTGGGCGATTTTGCGATCGCGTACTTCTATGGTTTCTTGGCGATTAGCAAGTTCGCGATCGCGTTTTTCAATAGCTGTTTTGGCTTCGTCAATAGCTTTTTTAGCTTCAGCGTACAGTCGTTGACGTTCTGTCTTCAGTAGTTCAACTGCTGCCTGTAGCTCCTTTCTCTGATTGTAAACGCTTTGCAATTCAGCTATAGCTTTTTGGTACTGAGGTACAACTTGTCCTAGCTGACTTTGAGTGCGTTGGAGTTGAGTTTGAGTTTGAGCTTGTTGACTAATGGTACGGTTCAACTGAGCTTGTGTTTGGCGTTGTTTGGCATTCGCCGCCTGCAAATATTGATTAATTAACTGCAAGTCTTGTTGTGCTTTTGTTTGGGCAATTCTTGCTTGGTTTAGCTCACTCTCTACCTGACTTTTTTGAGTTTCTGCGGTTTTTAGCTGTTCCCGCTTCTGTCTGAGGTCTGTTTGAATATCTTCCAATTCAAAGACTCCCTTTCGCAAGCCTTCATCAGCAGCGAATAAAATCCCTAATGTTGATGCGGAAATCAAACCGCCCGTAAAAATAGTTACCAGTACAGCAGTATTTTTTGGACGAAGGTTAAAAAGTGAGAGGCGGGCTTTGCCAACTCGTGTGCCGATGCGATCGCCCACGGTGGCAATTACGCCTCCCAGGATTAAAATTGCTGCGATGAGGATGTATCCGGTGGTCATCTTTAGCTACCGAAATCCTTCCAGATACAGCCTACTACTTTTAAGCATTGTCTGGAAAGAAGTGGAAATTGGCAATAGCAGAAATTACTCAATTTTAGATTTACCTCTAGCTATTAGTGTCATTTTTCAAAATAGAACACGCGCCGATTCCCCTTTCTCCAATTGATTTTATGTGAATTGCCTACTTAAGGTAACAGGTTTGTGCACAGTAATTTTCTTTTTGTGGATAGAAATCATCTTTTTTTCACGCAAATCCCCTAGTAGCCTGGTAACAGTAACACGAGTTGAACCAATTGCCTCTGCGATCGCTTGATGAGATAACTTCAGATCAATTGTGATCCCATCTGCACAAGGAACCCCAAAATCCCGACAAAGAATTAGCAAAAAACTCACCAACCTAGAACCCATATCTCGGTGAGCGAGAGTTTCAATCATCATCTCCGTTTGTAAAATGCGCGAAGACAGACCTCGCAGCATTAACATTGATAATTCTGGATTTTCCTTGAGTGCTTGCTCCACTTGTTCAATTGGTGCTGACAGTAATTCCACAGGCGTAAATGCAACCGCATGGTAAAACCGATCCGACTTATTTCCCGTCAGCAATGACAATACACCAAAAACACTATTTTCCCGCAGCAGCGCTACCGTTATTTCCTCTCCTGCCTCGTACACCCTGGAAAGTTTAACAGCACCTTTCAAAAGAAAATAAACTCGTTCGGCAGGATCGCCAGGAAAAAAGATCGTTTTATTGCGTTCAAACGTTTCCACAACTGGCGGAAACGCCCCGGTCGCCATCTGACGAAATACATTTGCTAGGGCTTTATCTTGTGTCACGATCATCTCCCTTCCCCTACCCAATGCCGGAAAAACAAAAACTGATTACCTAAGAATACACCCGAAAAATGAATAAAGCACCGTCAACCTTTCTGTACTTTCCTATACTCAAACTAATCTCTTCATAACTCTTTGTTTATAATGATACATAATTGTTGATCCTTTCAGCTACTAATTGTTGATAAGTAGTTACAATAGCTGTATTTAAAAGGTTTTTTAAAGAACAAATAAAGATATCTTGATAAAATCTTTAGGAAAAATCAAGATTTTTGTCACAGCAAACACTCTTACCAATATTCATTTTTGCAAATCCTGTATAAAACAAAGACAAAACGTGCCTCAGATTCTAGTATGCTCCTAGATGATCGATCGCATTAACAATTTATATGCTAAATCTGACTGGAAAAAATGCTCTTGTTACAGGTATTGCCAATAACCGCTCGATCGCCTGGGGCATCGCCCAACAGCTGCATAAAGCCGGAGCAAACCTGGGTATTACCTACCTGCCGGATGAACGCGGCAAGATGGAGAAAAAAGTTGCGGAATTGGTAGAACCTCTCAACCCCAGCTTATTTCTTCCCTGTAATGTCCAAAATGATGAACAGATTCAATCTACCTTTGAGAAAATCCGCGAACAGTGGGGAAAGTTAGATATTCTCATCCATTGTCTTGCTTTTGCCAGCAAAGATGATTTGACTGGAGATTTTAGCCAAACCTCTCGTTCTGGCTTCAACACCGCCTTAGAAATTAGTACCTACTCGCTGGTGCAGTTAACTGGTGCAGCTAAACCTTTGATGACAGAGGGAGGTAGTATCGTCACCCTCACATATTTAGGCGGTGTCAGAGCAATCCCTAACTATAATGTCATGGGAGTTGCCAAAGCTGGCTTAGAAATGAGTGTACGTTACCTAGCCGCCGAACTAGGGCCACAAAATATCCGCGTCAATGCCATCTCCGCAGGCCCCATCCGCACTTTGGCATCTTCAGCAGTGGGTGGGATTTTGGATATGATTCATCATGTAGAAGAAGTAGCTCCCCTACGACGCACCGTAACTCAGCTAGAAGTGGGTAACGCTGCCGCTTTCTTATGTAGTGATTTGTCTAGCGGTATTACCGGACAAGTTCTATATGTAGATGCAGGATATGAAATTATGGGAATGTGACGCGATAAAGTTAGGAATTATGAGTTAAAAATTCATAACTCTTAACTCCTAATCCTTCTCTACGAGACGCTGCGCGTAGCTTGCTTCTCCGTAGGAGTACGGCAGGCTCAGGGCATCGCTCTTAACTTCTAACTCTTTCCACTCCCCATGCAAACAACCAATCGCCAAGTTAATTCAAACTACGACCAGTCAACTAAAACCCCTCGGATTGCCACTGTTCACCGCACCACTGGGGAAACTAATGTGCAAGTTACCATCAACCTGGATGGTAGAGGCACTTGCACGGCAGCAACAGGCGTTCCCTTTTTGGATCACATGTTGCATCAAATTGCCTCCCACGGGCTGATTGATATAGATGTTCAAGCCAAGGGAGACTGGGAAATTGATGACCATCACACCAACGAAGATGTAGGCATTACCTTGGGCCAAGCTTTGAACCAAGCACTAGGTGACAGAAAAGGTATTGTCCGCTTTGGTAATTTTCTTGCGCCACTGGATGAAGCCTTAGTTCAGGTAGCGCTAGACTTTTCTGGACGCCCTCACCTCAGTTACGGCTTACAAATTCCTACCCAGCGTGTAGGAACCTATGACACCCAACTCGTGCGCGAATTCTTTGTGGCTTTGGTGAACCATAGCCAAATGACACTGCACATTCGGCAACTAGATGGCATTAATTCCCATCACATTATTGAAGCGACATTTAAGGCGTTTGCAAGGGCAACGCGGCTGGCGGTAGAAATTGACCCCCGTCGTGCTGGTCTAATTCCCAGTTCTAAAGGCGTTTTGTAAAGCTAATCATAGTTACTGACCAGGACTGATATTTTTAGTGTTAATTCAGCTAATCTGTTTGCGATAATTGACACACTGCTCTGTGATGGTTATTATCAGCCTACTGGGTAACTTGTAATTAATGCCAAGCTGGTAATTAGTAATTGAACCGAGATGAAGTCTGTTGCAGATGACCCTGATTCTCAACTTAATACGACGGAAACGCCGCCAGTAGTCGTGACTTCTGAGTTGCGAAAATTCTATCGCACTGGTTTTTGGCTAAATCAAAAAGTCGTATGTCTCAAAAACTGTTCTTTAACAGTTTATAAAGGCGAAACCTTTGGGTTACTGGGGCCAAACGGTGCTGGTAAAACCACCCTTTTAAAATTGTTGCTAGGAATTATTCGCCCTAGCTCTGGACGGGGATTATTATTGGGTAAGCCAATAGGCGATCGCAGTGTTAAGCAACATATCGGCTATCTGCCGGAAAATCCCTATTTGTATGACTATCTCACTGGCTGGGAATTTTTACAGCTAGCCGCCGGGCTATTCCAAATTCCCCAAAGTGTCCAACGCCAACGCATTCCCCAACTGTTGGAATTAGTGGGTTTATCTCAAACCGATGCCCGCAAAAAGCTGCTGCGTCGCTATTCTAAAGGAATGCTACAGCGTGTTGGTATGGCACAGGCGCTAATTAACGAGCCAGATTTGGTTTTTTTGGATGAACCGATGTCTGGTCTTGATCCTGTGGGACGCTACCAAATGCGGGAAATTATCCTGGCGCTAAAAGCTGCTGGTAAGACGATTTTTTTCAATAGCCACGTTCTTAGTGAAGTAGAACAGATTTGCGATCGCATTGCCATTCTCTCTCAAGGTGAATTAATTTGTTCTGGTTCCCTCAATGAACTCTTAGGCAGAAACAACACATATCACGTCAAAGGTCAAGGTGGTGACTGGGAAATTCTTCAAAAATGGATACCCACTCTCAGATTTGAACCTGATGGTTCCTGGCAAGGTACACTACAAGACGATTACTATGATTTTCTTGCCAGTCTTCGTCTCATGGAAGGTAAAATTATTGCCATGAACTTGTCGCGTTACTCCTTAGAAGAGTTTTTTATTCAACAAATCCAAAGAAAAAATGACGGTTCTACCGATCCCCTTATGCAAAATCGGGTTGAAAATCCTTAAAAGCTTTACCCCGTAAGTATTTCAACCAAAATAATATGTTGAAGCTTGATAAGCCTTGCCTTATAAGACTTTCACCCTGATTGAGGTTTAATTACCATAAGGGGATCGGTAGAGCCAAAATGACTCACTGAATTAGTCTTCCTGCTTATTGCCAAATAGTAAATTTTGGGTTTGCTTGAGGAGCAAAAATCAAATTTTATGCCTTTTTGAGTTCATCTTTATGGAGCCAACCGACAAAAAATAAAATTCCGATTTATTTTTAAGGTTATTTGTATTTATTTAATGAACTTGTTCATAATTTTGTTAGCCCTAAGTAGGTAGGCGTAATTAAACATCTATATCAAACCTCACCCTCAATCCCTCTCCTTGTTAAGGAGAGGGAAGCCGGAGGCAGGGTGAGGTTTGATATTTAATTTGACCCACTTACTTAGCACATTTAAACTCACAGTTCAAATGTCGTAAAATTGACTTTGAGAATAAAATTTTATTCGTAAGTACTTTATTGATTAACAAATAACTTCTTGTATAAACTGCGTTTAGTTGCGTAAGTCCTAATATTTTTGATAATTTCTATATTCAAATTTGCTTAACTTTAAATTAGCTTCACTAAAAATTCAAATTCAATAAACAAATTTCCTCCGGAAAATGACACTTTTCGAGGAAAATAAGAGTGTTGGGGAACTTGAATACTTAGGTATAGTCCAAATAAAAATGTTTAGACAGTACATTATTGATTGTAGTTTCACAGTCTCAGGTAAATATGCTTAATACAAGTTTGTTTAAATTCCTAACTCAGCCAGTTGTGGGTGTGGCTTTGTTAACTGCTGTCAATGCCGTTGCGCCATTTGCCAGTCTCGCTCAGGGACAACCATTACCACCAACAACACCAACACCAACCACATCAACACAATTAGATACTAATTATTCATTAGGAGGCGGCGATCGCATCCGTGTAAATGTATTTGAAGTACCTGAATATACGGGGGAATACCAAATTCCCCCAGGTGGAGCAATCAACCTACCTTTAATTGGCAGTGTGTCAGTCCTTGGTCTAACAACTGAACAGGCTGCTGACGAAATTGCCAGAAGATATGCTCGCTTCCTCAAACGTCCCTTAATCTCAGTCAATTTGTTATCGTCTCGTCCCATCAATATTTTTGTTGCCGGAGAGGTGACACGTCCAGGGGCTTACACCCTGAGCTTGAGCGGAGGCGCGGGAGACAATCCAGGCGTACAATACCCCACTGTATTAGCCGCACTGACAACAGCACAGGGGGTAACCTTGGCTGCGGATGTGACTCAAGTTCAATTAAGGCGTAAAATAGGACGCTCTTCAGAGCAAACCGTCAGTATCAATTTGAAAGAACTCATCCAAACAGGCAAGTTATCACAGGATATTACCTTGCGGGATGGAGACACTATAGTTGTGCCAACTGCAACCAACTTCAACGTCGCAGAATCCCGTAATATATTTGCAGCTAACTTTGCCGCTAGCCAAACCACACCCCGCACAGTAACAATTATCGGTGAAGTTAACCGTCCCGGTTCCTATCTTGTCACCCCAGCTAGCACAGATGCACAGGGGGGAGGCGCAACCAATAACAGTGGTACTACCACTCCCAATGGTCTACCAAATGTGACGCGGGTAATTCAACTAGCTGGGGGAATTACAGCACAGGCTGATATTCGTAATCTCAAGCTACGCCGACCTACAAGATCTGGTTCAGAACAAGCTATAGATATCAATCTTTGGCAATTATTGCAGAGTGGTGACGCCAATCAAGACATCATCGTGCAAGACGGAGATACAATTGTGATTCCGACGGCAACTGAAATCAACCCCGCAGAAGCCACTCAATTAGCTACCACTACTTTGTCTCCTGCACGCATTCAAGTTGGTGTGGTAGGTGAAGTTAAAAGACCAGGGTTAACAGACGTTCAGCCGAATAGCTCCTTAAATCAAGCTATACTCGCTGCTGGAGGATTTAATGATGCCAGAGCTAGTAGTGATGCTGTTGATTTGATTCGCCTGAACCCTAATGGTTCTGTGACTAAACGGATAGTAAAAGTGGATTTCTCTGCTGGGATTAATGAGCAAACTAATCCCATACTCCGCAATAATGATGTTGTGGTAGTCAACCGATCTGGTTTAGCTCAGACTGGCGATACCACAAACACTATAACTGGGCCTCTAGGCGTTATTTTTAATATTCTGAGGTTGTTCGGAATCTAGTTTAAAATACGTTTGTAAATAGGGGACGTTGGTCAACCCTCTTCGTCCCCAAAATTGCACTATCTATGAGTCAAGGCTGAATAGTCAAGAGTTAATATAGCCCTACTTAATCATTTGTGAGAGACAAAAAACTTTATAGCGGTTCTCAGTTGAGTAGGTACTGAACAACACCCCCAACCCCCTCTTCTAGCCAACCAGCAAAAAAACCTTTACTCAAAATTCAATCTATCAAAATAGTGAATTCATTTCATAACTCATGGCGCAAGAACTTCTATCTAGGGAACGATATGGCAAATAAGCTAAATGAAGTAGAAATAGTATACTAAGTCACATTGAGATTGTATTCTATGAAATTGAATTATGTTACAAAACAGCTTTCTACCGTAAAACGCTGGATGGCTACAACACTGTTTTGTATGTTAGCGATGGCTGCGCCAACGCCTTCGGCGAACGCTTTTGTTTGGCAAGGTGCATTTTTATCGAACACTTCAGCAATGGCTGCTCCTACTGCAACCTTGATCGCATCATCAGACGCAGGCGATAAAGTTCAAGAAAAAACCAGTAAAGATGCTGGACGAGCCAAAAATTTCATCGAAGATACAAAAGATAAAGTTAAGCAAGCTGCAAAGAGCAATGCCAGTAAAGTTGATCAAGCAACAGAAAATGGTAGTTTTGCTGAACGCAAAGCAAAGAGAGATGCGGCTACAATTCAGAGAAGAGCAGACGAAGATTCGGCTCGGACTAAAGAAGCAGTAGACAACACAAAGAATGTTGTTGAGCGCACTGTTGATAATATCAAAGATGCTTTTGGTAAATAGTAATCCTATTTGATTTCGTTCAAATCGAAAAGCTTAGATTCCCGATTTTTGTAATGAGTCGGGAATCTTGCTGTTTACAAATAATTTAAGAAAGTCTAAATTTATTGCACAGATTAATTTATAAACTTTCTGCTGTGATTCTAATCGGCATGTTATTTGCTGGTTATCTCAGAAGTAAGACAAAATTTTATAATTATTAATTTAGAAAAACTATTTTACTAAAGAAATACTGAGTTTAGCTAAAGCGAGTGATCTAATTAAGGAATTTTCGCAAGCTGCTGCTAAAATGCTTGTTTTTATACGAACTGAAAGCTATGTTTAAGTAGTATCACTTATTGACAAATGTGCTTTGAGTTTAACTGATTTCAACCTTGTTTGGACGAATTATTAATGGTTAACAAATTTTCCACCATTATTAATTACGAAGTTATACTTTCCGCTACAACTTAGTAACAATGTAAGAGTCTGATGATGTGAACAACCCGGCCGTGGGAAAATCAAAATACCGAAAAACTGAAGTTAGAGAGGAAAACCCTATAATATGCATCTGAGCGAAATCACCCATCCTAATCAGTTGCACGGTTTATCTGTTCGCCAACTGCAACAGATTGCCCGTCAGATTCGAGATAAGCATCTCCAAACCGTAGCAGTTAATGGTGGACACTTGGGGCCAGGGTTGGGTGTTGTAGAATTAACACTAGGACTTTACCAGACACTGGACTTAGATCGGGATAAAGTGATTTGGGATGTAGGACACCAGGCTTATCCCCACAAACTGCTTACAGGACGCTACGATCGCTTCCATACCCTCAGACAAAAAGACGGAGTTGCAGGTTATCTCAAACTCTGTGAAAACAAGTTTGACCACTTTGGGGCTGGACATGCTTCTACAAGTATTTCAGCAGCATTGGGCATGGCTTTAGCACGAGATTTAAAAGGAGAAAAATTTAAAGCCGTTGCTGTGATTGGGGATGGGGCGCTGACTGGGGGTATGGCTTTAGAAGCCATCAACCATGCCGGACACTTGCCGAAAACTAACCTGTTGGTTGTTCTCAACGACAACGACATGTCTATATCTCGCAACGTCGGCGCGATTCCCCGCTATCTGAACAAAATGCGCCTCAGCCAGCCGGTGCAATTTATTAAAGATAATCTTGAAGAACAATTTAAGCAAATTCCCTTCGTGGGTGAATCCCTGTCTCCCGAACTCGGACGCATCAAAGAAGGCATGAAACGCTTGGCTGTTCCTAAGGTAGGTGCAGTTTTTGAAGAACTTGGCTTTACCTACATTGGGCCAGTCGATGGGCATAATCTCGAAGAATTGATTGCCACCTTCCAACAGGCACATCAGATACAAGGCCCAGTTTTGGTACATGTAGCAACAACCAAGGGCAAAGGTTATGAAATTGCCGAACTAGATCAAGTTGGCTACCACGCCCAAAGCCCCTTCAACGTAGCAACTGGCAAAGCCATTCCTTCCAGCAAACCCAAACCCCCGGCTTATGCCAAAGTCTTTTCTCACACTCTGGTGAAACTTGCCGAACAAAACCCAAAAATCGTTGGGATTACTGCGGCGATGGCAACGGGGACAGGCTTAGATAAACTTCAAGCCAAACTGCCCAATCAATATATTGATGTCGGCATTGCTGAACAACACGCAATCACCCTAGCAGCAGGACTGGCAACTCAAGGGATGCGCCCCGTAGCCGCCATTTATTCTACCTTTTTGCAACGCGCTTATGACCAGATAATTCACGATGTCTGCATCCAAAACTTGCCAGTATTCTTCTGTTTGGATAGGGCAGGAATTGTCGGATCTGATGGGCCCACCCACCAGGGTATGTATGACATCGCTTATCTGCGTTGCATTCCCAATATAGTAATAATGGCACCCAAAGACGAAGCAGAACTGCAACGCATGGTAGTAACTGGCGTTAACCATACCAGTGGGCCGATCGCTATGCGCTATCCTCGTGGCAATGGCTACGGCGTTCCCTTGATGGAAGAAGGTTGGGAACCTTTGGAAATCGGCAAGGGAGAAATTCTGCGTACAGGTGATGACGTGTTAATCGTCGCTTATGGCACAATGGTTTATCCAGGAATGCAAGCTGCCGAAATTCTCAGTGAACACGGCATTGAAGCGACTGTAATTAATGCGCGTTTTGTTAAGCCTTTGGATACCGAGTTGATTTTGCCTTTAGCTAAGAAAATCGGCCGCGTTGTCACCTTAGAAGAAGGCTGTGTCATGGGTGGCTTTGGTAGTGCGATCGCTGAAGCCTTAATGGATGCAGATATTCTGGTTCCTGTCAAGCGGTTTGGTGTACCAGATGTCTTAGTAGATCATGCTGAACCCAATGAATCTAAGACAGAACTAGGTTTAACTAGTCATCAAATAGCAGAGAGAGTGTTGCAAGCTTTCTTTAAGCAGAAAGTATCTGCTGTTGTCTAGTTAATTTTAAGTCACAATAGTTTCATGGAAATAACCCCAAAGGCTGGGGTTATTTCCATAAACAGGACTTACCCAAACAATAGCCAAAAAGAAAGATTTTCATGTAGGGGCAATTCATGGAGACGCAGGGCAGCTTGGGAGTTCTTCAACGGAGTACCCGCAGAGTATTGCCCCTACAGCATTTAGTTTTGCGTTTAACATACACAACTTTAGAGGTTTTTTGCTATGCCTAAAGATGTATTTGATTTACCCACACCCTCAGCTAACTCTATTGTTGGACATCTATTTGAACTTGGACAAGACCCATTAGGATTTATGACCCGTTGTCGTGACTATGGTGATATTGTTCCCTTACAGTTAGGGTTAACATCTAGTTGTTTATTAACTAATCCTGAATATATAGAAGAAGTTCTCAAAAACCGCAACGATTTTATTAAAAGCCGAGGCTTACGCGCATTAAAAAGCTTATTAGGAGAAGGCTTGTTAAGCGCAGAAGGAGAATCTTGGTTTTGGCAACGTCGCCTTGCTCAACCAGTATTTCACCAAAAACGCATTAATGTATATAGTGAAATAATGGTTGAGTATACCAACGGAATGCTTCAAACTTGGCATGATGGTGAAACTCATGATGTTCATGAAGATATGATGCATCTGACGCTGCAAATAGTTATGAAATGCATATTTAGCAGTGACGTAGAAGCAGGAGAAGCAAAAGTTGTTGCCAATGCTCTAGATGTAGCAATGCAGTGGTTTGAAAGTAAGCGGCGACAGAATTTTTTGGTGTGGGAGTGGTTTCCCAGACCTGAAAACATCCGTTATCGTGATGCTATTGCCGAAATGAATGAAGCTATTTATAAACTGATTCAAGAGCGTCGCAATAGTGGGGAAAAAACCAATGATTTGTTGACAATGTTAATGGAAGCGAAAGACGAAGAAACTCTTCAGCAAATGGATGATAAATTGCTGCGGGATGAAGTCGCTACCTTAATGTTGGCAGGACATGAAACAACTGCAAATACTTTATCTTGGACGTGGATGCTCTTGGCACAAAATCCCGAAGTGCGTGAAAAATTAGAATTAGAGCTAAATCAAGTCTTGCAAGGAAAGTTACCAACTCTCGAAGACCTTGGGAAGTTAGTTTATACACAGCAAATTATCAAAGAATCAATGCGGTTATATCCTCCAGTCCCTCTTATGGGGCGGGAAGCAGCAGTAGATACCCAGATTGGTGATTACGAAATTCCCCAAGGCATGGCAATCATGATTAGCCAATGGGTAATGCACCGTCATCCAAAATATTTTGAAAATCCTGAAGTTTTTCAGCCAGAAAGATGGACACAGGAGTTTGAAAAGCAACTGCCAAAAGGAGTATATATTCCCTTTGGAGATGGGCCAAGGATTTGTATTGGTAAAGGTTTTGCTCAAATGGAAGCAGCTTTGTTATTGGCAACTATCGCTCAACGCTTCCAAATAGATTTAGTGCCAGGATACCCAATTGTGCCCCAGCCTTCAATTACCTTACGTCCAGTAAACGGGCTGAAGGTGCAACTCAAGCAGATAGCGTCAGACGCTTCTAAAGATAATAAACATCAACAAGTATAGAACTCCTATTTGATTTCTGAACAAAATTAGATATTGTAGGGTGTGTTAGAACGAAGTTCGTAACGCACCCTTATCAAGGGCTAGATGCCGTACTTTCCGTGCTAACACACCCTACGTGTCTTTTCAGAAATCAAACCTGATTCCTATATAAGCTTATTATTAGCAGTAGTGAAAAAGGTAGAAATAGTTAATTGAATTTTGGTTTTTCAAATGAAATCATCAGGGTGGATTAAAGTAAAAAATATTGCCCATCTACTAACTACTTTTTTCTATGACACCTTCCACAAACCAGGTTTATCCCGTTATTTGGCACAACGACTCAGTGTCACTAATTGACCAAACTCGCTTACCCAACGAATATACATTTGTGGAAATTCACCGCAGTGAAGATATGGCGCGGGCGATTAAAACCATGATTGTGCGAGGTGCGCCTGCAATTGGCGTGGCTGCGGGGTATGGAATGTATCTTGGTGCAAGGGAAATTAAAACAAGCGATCGCCACGAATTTTTGCAACACTTAGATAAAGTAGCCCAGTTGTTGCGTTCTACTCGTCCAACAGCAGTGAATTTATTTTGGGCCATCAATCGGATGATGAAAGTTGCCAAGGAAACATTGGGAACTGTAGAAGACATTAAGCAAACCCTTTTCCAAACAGCCCAAGCGATTAATATTGAAGATTTACAAACCTGTCAAGCGATCGGCGACAATGGTTTAGCAGTCTTGCCCACTACCCCAGAAAAGCTGACGTTGCTTACTCACTGCAACGCTGGGGCGCTAGCTACTGCTGGTTATGGCACAGCTTTGGGTGTTGTACGTTCTGCTTGGAGGGAAGGACGTTTAGAACGTTTATTTGCCGACGAAACCCGTCCCCGTTTGCAAGGCGCAAAACTCACCACTTGGGAATGTGTTCAAGAAGGTATTCCAGTCACATTAATTACTGATAATATGGCAGCCCACTGCATGAAACAGGGTTTGATTCATGCTGTAGTTGTGGGCGCTGATCGAATTGCTGCTAATGGCGACACTGCCAATAAAATTGGTACATATAGTGTAGCGATCGCAGCTAAAGCCCATAATATCCCTTTCTTTGTGGCTGCACCCCTTTCCACCGTTGATTTTGAATTAGCCGATGGCAGCAAAATTCCCATTGAAGAACGCGATCCAACAGAAATCTATCAACTTGGTGATACCATTCTTACACCTAAAGGTGTAGATTTTTACAACCCAGCTTTTGATGTGACTCCAGCTAATTTGATTACAGCCATCATTACAGAGAATGGAGCGATCGCACCTCATAAATTAGCGAAATCACAGTTAAAGCAATTAGTGTAATTGAATATCTCTTTACTAGTAGTCTGTCAAGCCAACTTTGCTTGGTAAGACACTTCTTAAACATCTCTTTTTTCTGACTCTGTGCCCTCTGCGCCTCTGTGGTTCGTTTCTTAACTCCTCAAACTTGCCTTGACGGAGTACTGCGAACCTCTCCGTTTCTCAAGCCTAGTCCCTCTCCGACTCGGAGAGGGACAGTTTTTGCGTAGTAAAACCAGGGAGAGGTCTTTTATTCGACTAATTAGCCCTAGTGTATTTAACCAAAATGCTGAATAATTGCCTCTGCAAATTCAGAACATTTTAAGGGTTCAACTGGCGGTTCTAACAACCGGGCTAAATCATAGGTGACTTGACTACTGGCGATCGCAGCACTTAAACCTTTCTTAACTAAGTCTGCGGCTTCTTGCCAACCCATAAATTCCAGCATCATCACACCAGACAAAATCAGTGAACCAGGATTAATCCGATCCAATCCGGCGTGTTTGGGTGCAGTGCCGTGGGTAGCCTCAAATATGGCACTAGAATCACCAATATTTGCCCCTGGCCCCATTCCCAATCCCCCAACAATGGCCGCAGCCGCATCAGACAAATAATCGCCGTTCAAGTTCATCGTCGCCAAAATCGAATACTCATCCGGTCTGGTTTGGATTTGTTGAAAAATACTGTCAGCAATCCGGTCATTCACCAAAACTTTCTCTTTCCATTTGCCATCGCCGTGGGTTGCCCAAATTGTGTTAAGAACAGTTTCAACTTCCTTGACAACTTGCGCTTTCTTCTCTGGAGTGAGATTATCAAACCCAGGTTCAATCTGGCGGGCGTTGTCTTCCAAGGAAATATTCGGATTTTTTTCCTTGTTACTCAAAATCCAAGATTCCTGTTCAGTGACAGTTTCTTGGCGAAATTCACTGGTTGCTAGTTCATAACCCCAATCGCGGAAAGCGCCTTCGGTGTACTTCATGATGTTGCCCTTATGCACCAAAGTCACTTGTTGCTTGTTTTTGGGCAATAGCAAGGCGTGTTTGATCGCACGTCTAACTAGGCGCTGAGAACCAGTTTTGCTGATGGGTTTGATGCCAATACCAGAATCAAGAGGAATGCGTTTTTTCCCATGTTCTGGGGTGGCGGGGATTAGTTCTTCATTGAGAATTTTAATTAAGCGATCGCCGATTTCGCTACCTTGTCGCCACTCAATGCCTAAATAAATATCTTCCGTATTTTCCCGATAAACAATTACATCCAGCTTTTCGGGATTTTTGTGGGGTGAGGGCGTACCTGCATAGTAACGGCAAGGACGCACGCAGGCATACAAGTCAAAAATTTGCCGTAGCGCTACATTTAAAGAACGAATTCCTCCCCCAATGGGAGTAGTCAAAGGCCCTTTAATAGCTACACCATATTCTTCAATTGCTGTGAGAGTGTCTTGAGGTAAATACTGGTATGTGCCGTATAAATCACAAGCTTCGTCCCCAGCGTAAACCTTGAACCAACTAATTTGACGCTGACCCTTATATGCCTTGGCTACCGCAGCATCTAGCACCTTTTGGGTAGCAGGCCAGATATCTATACCTGTACCATCGCCGCGAATAAAGGGGATAATTGGATTGTCCGGTACGATTGGTTCACCATTTTTGAAGGTGATTTTTGCTCCGGCTGCGGGGGGGGTAATCTTTTCGTACATCGTTCACACACTCCTAATCGATACACTGCTAGTCAAAAAAACCTTATGTGGCAGGCTTGTATATTTTGCTATATCTTTTGTTCACCAAGCCATAAGGCGCAGATTTTCCCCCTATTCCCCTTGTACATTATTTGGGGATTTAGTGTGGGATTCAGTGAAGCGATCGCAATTTTGTACGATCAAAAATAGTAAACTACTTTTCGCTATCAGTGCTTCACCTTGGAAAATACCCGATAGCTTACCGCTCTTTCACTGACCGCTAAAACAAGAATGGCATGACAGACCCAATGATTTTATCAGGCCCCGCAAATGACATCGACTCCCTCCGACGAACGTTAATCGCTGGGTCTGAAAAAGTCCAACAGCAGATAATCCCACAGTTAGCTGAGTTGGGTAATGAGGGATTAGACGTGTTGATGGAATTTTTACTGAAACGACGTGAGAACCCAGCGACTTGGATTGATGGCAAAGCTTACCAAGTCCTCTATAAATCTGATGCACCTCAAGTCAAAGAATTTTTGCGCTCTTGTTTTCCTGAAGGAATTGTACCTCTAAAATCAGAGTGCGGGATTAACTACAATTCTTTGCAACAGCTACTTGCTGTTCAAGACTTCCAAGCAGCCGATCGCGTCACCATCGAAAAAATGTGTGAACTATCAGGGACAACGGCTGTACAACGAAAATGGTTGTATTTTAGTGAGGTAGAAAATTCCCCGGCTGTTGACTTGCAAACCATTAACAACCTCTGGTTAGTCCACTCCGAAGGTAAATTTGGCTTTTCAGTGCAGCGAGAAATCTGGTTAAGTTTGGGTAAAAATTGGGAGAATTTCTGGCCGAAAATTGGCTGGAAAGCAGGTAACATCTGGACGCGATACCCTAACGAGTTTACCTGGGATTTGAGTGCGCCTAGAGGTCATTTACCCCTTTCTAATCAACTTCGCGGGGTAAGAGTCTTTGCTTCTTTACTCTCTCACCCAGCTTGGTCAAAGAATCCAGAAAAATGATTTTGAGCCTACATACAAATAGATTATGATCAATCCCACCAACCGAGAATTCTACGTGATAATTGAACGGGATGAAAATGGCTACTATGTCGGAGAAGTCCCTCAGTTACAAGCCTGTTACAGTCAGGGAGAAACAATTGATGAGTTGATGGCTAATATGAAAGAAGTAATTGAACTTTGTTTAGAGTATGTCTGAAAAGTCAAAAATTTCCGGCTGTAGTCTACGCTCAGAGTATGACTTAAAGAGCCTAAAGGTCAGAAAGTTTGGCGCTGAACGCAAGAGCTTTGGTAAGACAACAATTTGTTTAGAACCTGATGTTGCAGAGGTTTTTCCTAATGCTGATGCCGTCAATCAGGCTCTAAGATTTCTGATTAGAATTGTGCAGGAAAGCCAAGTTTCTGCACTTACAAAGCAGCCTCACAGTTCCTCGGAGGGAGCGGATAAAACCTCCTAATGCTGAGTTGCAAGTGCCGCAGATCCCAAACTGAAAATATCAAATTGGATAATGGCAAACGTTCGTCTAGAAGATATTAAGCGTAAATTTAATAACGTCACCGCGATCGAGGATATTACCTTTGAAATTCCCGATGGCGAGTTTTGGGTTTTAGTTGGGCCATCGGGTTGTGGTAAGTCTACAATTTTGCGAACGATCGCGGGTTTAGAAAGCGCTACATCTGGCAAACTCTATATTGGCGATCGCTTGGTGAATAATATCCCAGCCAGACAACGAGATGTGGCGATGGTGTTCCAAAACTATGCTCTCTATCCTCACATGAGTGTGGCGGAAAACATCGGCTTTGGCTTGCAAATGCGGAAGATTGACTCGAAAATCATTCAAGAACGGGTGCTGAATGTGGCGCGATCGCTTTCTCTGGATCACTTGCTGGATCGTAAACCCAAAGAACTCTCTGGGGGACAGCAACAACGGGTAGCATTAGGGAGAGCGATCGCTCGTGAACCACAAGTGTTTTTACTTGATGAACCTTTATCTAATTTAGATGCCCAATTACGCGATGATACAAGGGCTGAATTGAAACAGTTACATCAAGAATTAGGCATTACAACAATTTACGTCACCCACGATCAAGTTGAAGCGATGACTTTGGCTGATAAAATTGTCGTGCTAAATCGCGGGCGGATTCAACAAATTGGAGATCCCCAAACTATTTATACAAGTCCTGCTAATCAGATGGTGGCAACTTTTTTAGGTAGTCCACCAATGAATATTTTGCCTGCAATCTATGAAAATAACGGTTTTTATGTGAGTGGACAGTTATTAGCAATTTCAGCAGTTGTGAAAGAAAAATTACAGTTGCGTCAGGGAGACAGTTTTGATTTGGGGATTCGTCCAGAGCATATTTTTATTAACGAACCACTAAGTCGGCTTCTTGAAGCGTCTGGAAGAGAAGGACACCAAGAAGCAAATGAGAGTCAGCTGATTGTGGAAGTTAAGGTGGTGGAACCCTTGGGAAGGGAAACTTTGATTCGCGCCGGTTTACCTGATTCGGCGGTAGTGTTGAATATTCAGGTGGGCGGGGATATGCGTTTGCGTCCAGGCGATCGCCTTTCTCTACAACTCGATTTAAACCAATTGTTTGTATTTGATCCCAAAACTGGGGACAGAATATTATAAGCGCTTCGGAGTGTAAAATATAATTGTTTTGTGTGCGATCGCTGTGACGGGGTGTAGGGGCAATCGCTGTAATTGGTGGCGAGGGATAGGTTAGCGATCGCATTCAGAATCATCACCACACCACCGTTAATCCAATTTTTGATCGTAACTCTCACCTTGCCCTTGCGTCGTGCGATCGCGGTTGTTGTCTAAGCCGTGACTGAAAATTAGCTGTATCTCTTGTTGAGTGAGAATTTTAGCGCGTCCGTGCCGATTGATTTTCATTGCACACTGTAGAACCCTGTGATCCACAAACTACAACGATTTGACCAATGCTAGTCACGGGCGCTAACCTGATTTCGGGAACCCTTTAATCACTTGGTGATGAGTAAGGCGATCGCCAATCTCAAGACGGTTGCTGCTCCATGTCTTCATTCTTCCCTAGAGTTGCAGGTGTTCTTGTATTCTTTTATAGGAAAAAGTGCATAACTAATGCAAAGTGTAATCCTTACTGGGTAAAGCATACAGCGTTTTTTGAAATACCAAAATTCGGCACAAAACTAACGTAACAGCTAATGAGGGATAAAGTAGTCCAATAATACTGGTGTGCAAGGGTTATAGGCATTTTCACTGTGCCTGACAAGTAATCAAGCGAGTGCTACTTGCCAGAACAAGTAAAATACCCTACTTGCTCTAACGCTTTTTTCATAGGCACAGAAAAAGGTGCTTGCACACGAAAATCTCCATACAGTGCTTGCCAGCGTTCCCAGTTCCGTTTGACAAACCCACGCCGTAAAAATGGATGTATCCAAATTACGCTCATGCTCCATACCGATTCAATGTCACACCATGAACTCCACCCGACAATTAGATATTTCTCTGAGAGAATAGGGTTTGCAATGTAAACCTCAACTAGCCATTCGCGATCGTGCCCCTCATGATCACCTGTTATGCCGCAGATGTTAGATTCAGGGCATGATTTGTTCTCGGCTCGATAAAGTGTTCTGAAAGCCTGATACAAATGATCCTCAAAATCTGTAATCATGTATTTCTTGCGGTAATCTCGTTTTGGCGCAATCATCCCAACATCAATATATGTAGAAAACTCGCTCAAGCCAACGCTTGACTTTTTTGAATCAATTTCGTGAGATGAACAATAGCGCCGATAGTTACCTAAAAAATTTTCTTCCTGCTTTAAATTAAGATTAATTTCAGGGATTAAATAAGGGTTGTTGATAATGGACGCTTTGATTTTTATTAATTGAGGTATTGTAACCATGATTGAGAATATATATGTTATTGCTGACTAATTATTATTATTATCAAAATGGGTGGACACTGCCACCCATAAAACTACAATTTTGTTAGCTCATCAAGCTCTGGGATCGCACTTTGGTATTTCTTCCTCGCGCGGGGCGTTGCGTCCTATAAATATTGAATAATCTGCTCTTAGCTCCTCTCAAAATCCTCGCGGCTGAGTCTTCGCTGATGTGTCCATCACTGCGACCGGGAAACAGATAACTTCCTCCGGCCTGTGGGTAGTATTCACCCAATAACTGCCGGAGGTCTTCTATCACTGGGATTGACCTAGTAGCAAGTTTACCCTTGGTGTTTGCTTTCCTAATAATCAGCCGGGGTCTGACAATACCTTTGGGTGTGTAAATGTCTTGAGTTTGTAGCGTACAGCATTCACGGATTCTACAGGCGCTAAACAGGCAGACACCGAACAAGGTGCGATCGCGGTCATTGTCTAAGCCGTGACTGAAAATTAGCTGTATCTCTGACTGCGTTAGAACTTTGGCGCGTCCGTGCCGATTTATTTTCATCGTCAGACTGTAGACCCTGTAATCCACAGCCTACAACGATTTGACACCAGATTAGTCAGAATTGCTTGACTGAGATTAGTAAAGGGCTAAGTGATATCTACACAATCAGTAGTTAATTCTTAATGTTAGGAATTTATAGTTTTTAAGATTTTAAAGGGAATACTAAAATTTAAATTTATTGTCGTAAAGTAAACAAATATATGGCTAATTGCCCTAACTGTGGTTCCAATCACATTCAACTTATAAGAGAAACTAATGTAAGTTGGGGACGTGCCATCGCTGGTTTAGCTTTGTTTGGTGTTGTAGGTGGTGCTGTTGGCGCTTTGACAGGCGAGGATAGAAATGTTAACGCTTGCCTAGATTGTGGTACATCTTGGAAAGCCGAGGAATTATATAAAATACTTCAACTGATAAAAAAGTTAACAAATATAAATCCAAATTTTACAATAGAAAAAGATCGGGTATTTCTTAATAATTTTATGTCAGAAATTACCCCTTATATAGAAGCTGTAGCACAAGCAGAGAAAGAATCTGAAAAACTTATTAAAGAGAGTGAAAATAAAAAATCTGAATATACTACTCAAGGATGTAGCTTTGTTTTCTTTGTGCTACTTTTTGGGTTTATTTGTACTCCTATTTTTGCAAAATTTGATAGCTTATTTTTAATATTTCTAATATTTTTAATCATACCGATAAGTGGACTATGTATTGGTATTTTTATAGACAGTAAGAATAAAAAATATATTGAGAAAGAAATAGAGAACGCCAAAAAGAAAGCTGATCAACTGAAGATAAGAGCCGAGTATAATTTCAAACGAAAAGTGGAAAATTTGCTGGACAATTACTTCATGAGTTAACTGGACGCTTTATAGTTAAACCTTCCCAACGATTTAGAATGCCCTACAACGCCTCTTAATCCCTTAGACGTTATCTTTCCCGATAATTCCCTTAACACCCCGTAGCGTCTCTTGTGGCGACGGGGTTTATTTTTGGTGGTTGGGTGCGAACCTATGATTAGTTGTAAAAAGATAGTTTAAGTAAAAATACCAAAAGTGTTGAATGTTGTACTTAATATTACAAGTCTTGTAAATAGTTTCTTAAACTCTCAGAAATAATTGCCAATTCCCAATTTTTTGTAGCCAGAATCTAAGAAAATAAAAAATAAAGACTTAATGGATTAGCTGCAAAAACTTATATGACTATTAATCGCCGCCATTTCTTGTTTTTACTCACATCAGGTGCGGGTGCTTTTGCATTAAATGCTTGTGCATTAGCAGAGAAATCTTCTGACGGAAACGCTGCAACAGCAAATACAACAGCAAATACAACAGGGGCTATCCAACTACCGCCTTTACCTTACGCCTATGAAGCACTGGAACCACACATCGATGCCAAAACGATGCAATTTCACCACGATAAACACCACGCAACTTATGTGAAAAACCTGAATGCAGCGTTAGCCAAACATCCAGAACTCAAAGGTAAGAGTGTTGAAGAACTGTTGCGGAAACTTGACAATGTACCACAAGATATTCGCAATACAGTACGCAATAATGGCGGTGGTCATGTGAACCACTCAATGTTCTGGCAAATTATGAAGCCGAAAGGTGGGGGAGAACCAACAGGAAATATAGCCTCCGCGATTAATCAAAATTTTGGCTCTTTTGCAGCTTTCAAAAAACAGTTTAACGAAGCTGGTGCTGGCCGTTTTGGTAGTGGTTGGGTTTGGCTAGTGCGTAACAAAGGTGGCAAGTTGGAAGTGACAACTACAGCTAACCAAGATAGTCCTTGTTTCTGGCTCAGATAAAAAAATGTAGTTTATTTATTTAATAATTAGCTTCCTTCAACCCTTGCAGTTCTTTTTTTTCTTTGTTGGATATTTAATATAACTTGATTTTAAGTTAAAAATATGAATATATCTTAATAAAGATTCTAAGTAAGTTTACATATATCGTGCTAGATTACTTATGCTTGTAAAAGCTCCATAAAATTAAACTAATTCACAATCACGCTCCTACATCGCTAACACAATTGCGTTTGGTGACGGGGATTTAGACCCCCACAGCAAACACGTTGCTTACAGAAGTAGGGGATTTAAACCCATAGAATTGGTTAAAATCTAAGATTTCATCATTACAACGCATAAGACTTAAAATCATTTGTTCAAATGTGCAATTTGAGTCAAAACACTCTTGAGTCATTTTGATTATAAGGAGGATGTTCTCATGAAGATTGGTTGCAAATTATTGATGGTTGCTTTAACTGTTCCATTATCTCTTGGAATTTTGAATTTTAAAGCAGAAGCTCAAGTCACTAGACAATGGGGTGTAGGTGGTGATATTCCTGTTCCTGGCGATTATGATAATGATGGTAGGAATGATTACGCAGTATGGCGACCGAGTGATGGTGTTTGGTATGTAATTAACAGTTCTACAGGTGTAGCTGTTACTAGACAATGGGGAGTAGGTGGTGATATTCCTGCCCCAGGCGATTATGATAATGATGGTAAAAATGATTATGCAGTATGGCGACCGAGTGATGGAACTTGGTATGTAATTAACAGTTCTACAGGTGCAGTAGTCACTAGACAATGGGGCGTAGGTGGTGATATTCCTGCCCCAGGCGATTATGATAATGATGGTAAAAATGATTATGCAGTATGGCGACCGAGTAATGGAACTTGGTATGTAATTAACAGTTCTACAGGTGTAGCTGTTACTAGACAATGGGGAGTAGGTGGTGATATTCCTGCCCCAGGCGATTATGATTATGATGGTAAAAATGATTATGCAGTGTGGCGACCGAGTAATGGAACTTGGTATGTAATTAACAGTTCTACAGGTGCAGTAGTGACTAGACAATGGGGAGTAGGTGGTGATATTCCCGTTCCCGGCAGATACGATAATGATGGTAAAACTGATTTTGCAGTCTGGCGACCAAGTAATGGTACTTGGTATATAATTAACAGTTCTACAGGTGCAGTAGTCACTAGACAATGGGGCGTAGGTGGTGATGTTCCTGCCCCTGGCAATTATGATTTCTCTATTAGAAATGATTTTGCAGTATGGCGACCGAGTAATGGGACTTGGTATATTCTTGGGAATTAGGGCTAATATTTTGTCTGGCTAATTTCCTCCAAACAATATCTTTACCAACCCCGCTCTGACAAAGTTTGATTTTTGCTTACCTCCTCCCCGCAAGCGGGGAGGAGTCATTTTATGTAGCCAATTCATACTTTCACTCAGCAACACCCTTTTTATCGCACTCCTCCCTCAAAGCGGTTTTTGAGAAGGTACACCTACAGCACGAGGAAAATTAGCTGGTGTGTTTGCTACCTTACGCACGTAAAGGCAATGACGAATGCTATGACTTAGAGGAGTGGTAAATTTTTCAATTAATTCAATCACGCCACCTAGCTGGGTAACAGCATTTTGTAAAACTGTGGTTTCTTCCTCTGTCCAATTACCACGATAAATTATGGCTAAACCACTTTGTTTGAGTAATGGTAGGGCATATTCTGCACAAACAGAAGCTGTCCCAACAGCGCGGATCAATGCAATATCGTAAGCTAATCGATGCTGGGGGTGATGACCGATTTCTTCAGCCCTTCCAACAAGAGTTTTGGCATTGGTCAGGGCAATTTCACTTAAGATTTTTTCAATAAAAGTAATTTTTTTTCGGGTTGAATCCATCAGAGTAATTTTGCAATTAGGTGCAGTAATTGTCACTGGAACACCCGGAAAACCCGCACCCGTGCCAATATCAATTACAGATACAGCTTCTTGAAGAGACGGTATAAATTGCCCCTGTGGCGCAATTCCTCGCAGAGAATCCCAGAGATGTTTTTCCCAAAACTCTTGGGGATCAGTAATCCGAGTTAAATTTAGTTGGCGATTACCTTCTAGGATTAACTCATAAAGCCTTTGGAATTGAGCTTGCTGTTGAACAGTTGGCTTCCAATTCAGAGTTTGCTGCCATATTTCTGCCATCTCAGGCAATAAGTTTGTCATTTATCATTTGTCATTGGGTATTATTTATTCTTTTTTCTCCACTCCCCACTCCCTACTCCCCAATCCCCACTCCCCTTTCATACCGATGGTAAAGGTTCTTTAACTTTGGTTTCTAGTGTCCTTGGGTCTACTGATTGTAGTTCACCGTGGTTGAGTGTCCAGCAACGATCTGCGATCGCTAACAGATCCCCAGCATCGTGTGTCACTACCAACAGCGTCCAATCTTGTTTCAGTTTCGCTAATAAATTTACCAGTTGCCGACGCATTGACCAATCTAACCCAGCTGTGGGTTCATCCAATAACAGTAAATTTGGCTGGCGAATCAATTGCACAGCCAAAGCTAAACGCCTTTGCTGACCACCACTCAAAGCATGGGGGGCAGCAGAAAGCGATAAATGCTCTAATCCAACTTCACTCAGGGTCTGTCTAACTCGTTCTGACCCTAACTCAGGATGTCCTAAACGCAATTCTTCTAAAATCGAACCACCGCAAAAGTGCCGTTCTGGAAACTGAAATACCAACCCAGCTAATTGTTGTAGCTGTTCGGCTGTAAGTTCTTGTTCCCGCCAGAAGAGTGCGCCGCTAGTGGGTTCGGCTAGCCCCGACAAAATTTCTAATAAGGTACTTTTACCCGAACCACTTGCGCCAATAATCAGACCTAGCTGCTGGGGTGCTAATTCCAAGTTGATCGATTTGAGAATCGCTGTTGGGCACGCTGTCGGATGATAATTTAGATTTCGGAGATAGAGCATTTGTTAAGATTACCAAAAAGTCAGCAAATTACTGATTAGCTACACTGAGAGCATCTGGGAAATTCTGGAAAAATTTCTAGCGCATTACCTGGATTAACACCTTAATTTAGCAGCAAGAATTATTCACATTTTTCTCCATTGTGGCAGACTCACCCTTAAAACTTTGCCTATGACGAGCCTGGGAACATGGAAAAAATACCAAAGTCAAACTTTATATAAGAAAATTTTGATTGAAGCAGAGGCAAGTTAACACTTCGACTCCTTTCGACTGCCCTCAAGGCAAGTCGCTCAGTGTAAAAATTCACCATTTTTTGCATTCTAAGTAACACATACAACTATTTCAACCGCAATTATTCTGAGGGTTAAAATGACTAAAAGGTTTTCTTCGCGTCGATTAGTAGTGTCTGCTAGACTCACTACCCTTGCTCAGACTGCTTTTGGCGCTGCGTTCGCCTTTGGCGTTGCCCCTTGGGCAATCGCACTTAATTTGTGGGTAAATCCATCTCTGGCTGGCGATCCGTTTCGCAATCGTGAACCTCATCAAATTGGCGACCAAACAGAAGCAGCTTTTAAAGCGATTTTCCAACAGGGCAATTATCCAGCAGCAGAGCGTTATCTGCAACAAGCACTATCCAAAGAACCAAATGAACCTCTAGCTTATGCCATGAATGCATCTTTGGCATACGGAAATAAGGATTGGGCTAAACTAGACACCTATAGTCAGAAAACTCTAGAAGCCGGACAAAAATTAACTCCTAGCGATCCATTGCGTGGTAATTTATACACTGCTGTTGGTCATTTTTTAGAGGGTGCAGTAGTTCTTACCCGTGAGGGTACAGTCAATGGTGTAGCGCAAGCCTTTAGTCGGCTGCGACAAGTTTATGAATATTTAGATAAAGCCGAAGCAATTTCTGCCAACGATCCAGAACTGAATTTAATCAAGGGTTATATGGATTTATTATTGGCGGTTAATTTGCCTTTTGCTAGCCCAGATCAGGCAATTGGACGCTTAGAAAAAAATGCTGCTCCTGGGTATCTCGTGGATCGGGGTATTGCTCTTGCTTACCGCGATTTAAAACGGTATCCACAGGCACTAGAGTATGTCAACAGGGCGATCAAAACCACATCCGATAACCCAGAAATTTATTATCTTAAAGCCCAAATCCTCAAAGAACTGGGGCAAAAAGAAAAAAGCCAGCAGATGATCCAGGAAGCGATCGCTAATTTTGACAAAGCATTGACTAAAAAATCCCAACTCCCAAGCGATTTAGTCAAACAAATTGAGGGTGAACGCAAAAATGCTGTTACCCTGAAGAATCCTGAATAATTGGGCATTGGGCAATTCAATTTTAGATTTTAGATTTTGAATTTTAGATTGAAATTTAATCCAAAATTTAAAATTTAAAATCTAAAATTCTTGCTCCCCCCACTGCTTACTTTGATATGCTTATTTGCAGAAGAGTAATTGAGATACTAGACCAAAATGGAGATTCAGTTCCGCGAAATTAATCCTTTTGATATGTGGATTTGGCTGAAATTCAGCACAAATCCTTCTGCGCGTGAAAAGCAGTATGTAGAAGAAGTTTTCAATTCCTGGTTTTATCTGGGTAAATTGGGTGCATTTAATGCAGAGAATCTTCAGGTGCAGGACACTGGACTCGATATCAGCTACATGAATTATGATGAGCAAGGGTATGACAAAAGCCTGCTAGCACTGATGCACAACATTGGTGAGTTTGAATATGAGGGACAGTGGGGGCGTTGTTGGTTTGACTTAGGAACCAGTGATGCGATCGCATTAGATATTTTAATCAACGCCCTCACCCAGCTAAGTCAGGAATACGTCACCATTGAAGAATTATACATTGGTGGCGAAAATTCAGATTGGTCTGTTGAGGATAGCGAAAGTCGTCCTCAGTCTATTTACGATAATTAGTTATAAAAATGAATAAAGCAGGCGAAATTCGGGTAATAGCCTTGGGGCTAATTCGGGATGGCGAACGCATATTTCTTTCTGAAGGCTACGATCCCGTAAAGCAAGATAGATTTTATCGTGCTTTGGGCGGTGGGGTTGAATTTGGCGAAACTAGCCTCGACGCCCTACAACGGGAGTTTCAAGAGGAAATTCAGGCAGATTTAACGAATATTAAATATCTAGGTTGTATAGAGAACCTGTTTACATTTAATGGTAGGCAAGGTCATGAAATTATTCAGCTTTATCAATGTGACTTTGTTGATTCAAAATTTTATCAGCTAGAAAGTTTAGTTTTTTCAGAATCACAAACTCATAAACATAGAGCTTTATGGATGGATATCTCTAACTTTAAATCTGGGGAATTAAGATTAGTCCCTGAAGTGTTTTTTGACTATTTATAAATCATCTGGAAATTTACTATTACGCCAGTGATTTTGATGTATCCTATATAGTGGTTATCGATTGGATGAGAACACCAAAGTCCTTGCTGTCAAATCATTTCAGTAAAGTTTTTTTATCTCACTGAACTGCACACCGCTATAACTATCCTTTCCACATTTTGGACAGATGTTTTATCCTGACTCTCATCAAGATGAATTCTCGTGCAAATCAGTATTCTATTTGCAAATAAAATCGCCTTATACTTGAATATAATTTTTAGCGATGCCTACGGCGGGCTGCGCCAACGCACTTTTTGTCTCACACCTCACAAAATCGCATTGCTCCCTACCACGTTCGCGGAGCGTCTCGCAGAGAAGGAAATCCTTCATACCCTTCATCGGGCTGTTGGAAGCCTACACTTACCGCTTGCGGTAAGTGTAGGAATATGTCACAAACAAGAAGCAGTAGTAAGCCAGGAACTATGAGGCAAAGTTGTGGGCGCATCAGCCGTGAGTACAACTTCACCTTTAGCATTTCTCACCCACCCTTGCGCTTCCACAATCGGCACTGGACTGGAACTATTTGCCTGATTTGAATTTGTACTAACACGGTTTTCACCCTTTGGATTGAGAGTTACCCAATCTAGTTGAACTGCATCAGGAGTCAGGGGTTCGGTTCTGGGGTTGGGTGGTAAGCCCCCGCGTCCGGTAATCGTAAAACTGTTTTGATTCTCACCAGGACGCACTTGACAGGCTTGCGCCACTTTGGTGTCAACTGGTACAGATGGTAAGTTAATTAATCCTTGAGAGGGGTCAACATCGAGCGTGTTGATATCTACAATGCCGCTTAAATTAGGTCTTGTTTGGGAAATTGCTGTAATATCATTTGTCTGAAGTTGACGGGGGTCTAAATCCGTAGGGCGTAACCTTTTAAGGTCTTCTTCAGTTAATGATGCAATTCCAAAAATATTAGTAGCTTTAATTGTGACTCTCCCACCACTACCACTAAATGCATTGGCGGTGATATCGCTGTTTTCATTTGGGTTGGCGACGATGAAGCCGTCAGGGACATTGATGGTGATATTACCGCCATTTCCACCAGCCCCTCTAGTGCCTGCTGAGGTAGAAATCTCACTGTTGCGGCGCAGTAACAATAAGTCTTGCAAGTTTAGCGTAATATTGCCACCATCACCGGAGTTAGCTTGCCCAATGAGCTTACCTTGGTCATCCAATTTGATAGAACGAGCGGTGATTTCCAAATCACCTGCCTTTTTTGTGCCTTGACTGCTCACAGTTATGTCAGCGTTATTTAAGACATTTAATTCTCCAGTCTTAACTATAATGCTTCCTCCCCGTCCTGTAGATTCTTTAGAAGTAGAAGCAGAAACCTGCGCTCCATTTTGAACAGTCAATTGCCCAGTTTCTATCTCTAAATTTCCAGCATCTCCAGTAGCTTCAGTCCCAACAAATAAGCCGCTTCTATTCTCACCATTTGTTCCAATAAGTTGGATAGA
>Ga0209490_10000776_pt1 | contig 31655 bp, 24 predicted proteins | sample MAT06_FD_187209 | JGI IMG/M metagenome (GOLD analysis project Ga0209490, IMG submission 187209) | Freshwater microbial communities from Lake Fryxell liftoff mats and glacier meltwater in Antarctica - MAT-06 (SPAdes) (version 2) | ecosystem: Environmental > Aquatic > Freshwater > Ice > Liftoff...
CTCGAGCTCGAGCGAGGCGCGCACGATCGGCGGGCCGAGCTCTTCGGGGGTGTGGTTCATGACGGCGTAGCCGGCGTCACACGCGTCGCCGCGGTAGACGCCACCGAGCCCCGTCACCATGCCGGCGTCGGGATCGCGTTGGCCGGTGGGCCCGCCGCGGGTCGAGGCGATGCTGGTCATACCCTTGCCGCCGATGCGACAATGCGCGCTGGAGCGTCTGGACCAGGCGGGCAGGGCCGAAGTGGGCGCTTCGGGGTCCACGAGGGCCGCGTCGAGCGCGCACGTGAGCTCGTAGGTCGCCAACGTGAACGGCAGCACGCGGTTGAGGCTCAAGACGCGCGAGAGGCGTGTGACAGCCCCGGGGCTACAGCCGTTTTCGGCCGGGAGCAGCTGCTCGGCGACCGCGACCGCCGCCGTATAGGACCACGGTGCCTCCGTGTCGGCGCGGGCGACGAGGGCCGCGAGGGCCGCCTCCGCGTCGGGCGTACGCTGCGCATCGAGCGCATGGCGCGCGCGAATGAGCGCGCCAGTCAGCGCGAGCTGGGCGAGATCCAGGTCCTCGTACCAGGTCACGTCGGCGCGCACCATCTCGGTCCGCGGCAGCTCGACGTCGGTCATCAAGTCGGCCAGCGCATTGCGCGGGGCGAGGAGGCGCGGCAGATCAGGTCGCACGGTGCGGCTCGCGACCCGCAGCGTCACGCGGTCCATGATCCACAACGTCAGCTCGAACGGGTTCGTCGGGTTGGCGGGCGACACGCGGGTCAGGCGCCCACCGACGAAGTAGCGCGTGTCGCTCCCGGCGTAGGCCGAGGGCGGCAATGGCTGGCCATCGGGGGCGAGCGCCAGTCCCACCGGGAAGACATCGGTGTTCGCGTTGATCGCATGCACGAGCAGCTGTGACAGGGCGAGCGCGCGATCGGCGTCGCCGGGCCGGGCGTCGGCGGCGACCTCGATCGGGAACACCAGGAAGTCGGCGTCGAGCTCGAAGTGACGGCGGTCGAGGATCGCGTCGGGCGCGAGCGAGGGCCGCTCGGGCCGGGCGATCGGGGCCGGTGGAAAGGCCGCGCCAGCGGGTGGCGACGCCTCGGGTTTCACAGGTGCGCTGGGACAGGCGCCAAGGCCGAAAAGGGCCAAGGTCACGATCAGCGCACGCGCGAACAGGGTGTTGGGAGGGGGCTCTGATGAGCCTGACAAGCGGCGGCGGGCAGTGGACATCAAGCCTCGACGGTGCGGGGGCGAGCGACTATAGAACGACTCGTGAACAAGCGGATCTGCATCATCTCAACTGGCGGCACGATCGAGAAGACGTACGACGAGCTCGAAGGTGTCCTGCACAACCGGGTCGCAGTGCTCGACGTGATGCTCGCCTCGTTGACGCTGGCGCACCTGGAGATCGTGCGGGTGCCGCTCATGAACAAGGACAGCCTCGACATGAGCGACGGGGATCACACCCTCATCGCGCGCACGGCGGGGGCGATGGCCGAGGCCCACGACGGGGTGATCGTCGTGCACGGCACCGACCGCCTGACGACGACGGGCGACCGCATGGTGGCGCTGCTCGGTATGCCGCGCGTGCCGATCGTGCTGACCGGGGCGATGCGCCCGTTCGAGCTGCGCAAGAGCGACGCGATGCAGAACCTCACCTCGGCGCTGATGGCGGTGCAGCTCCTCGAGGCCGGCGTGTGGGTGGTGATGCACGCGGCGGCCCTGCGCTTTCCGGGCGTCGTGAAGGACGTCGCCAAGGGCACCTTCGTCCGGGTCCCGCCAGCCTGACGCGGGCCTCAGTATCGCCTTGGGCTGCCTTGGCCGAGGCCCTCGCAAGGATGGCGGAGCCTGAACTGCGGCCCTCAGATTCGCCTTGGGCTGCCTTGGCCAGGGCCACTATTCGGTCGCCATGCCTCGTGTTAGGGACGAGGCATGCAGGTCCTCCTCCAGGCTCCGACCCCGTTCGACCAAAGCATCCTCTGGCGCTTTCACGATGCGTACTTCGGCGCGCGCGGGATCGATGCTTGGAACCAGGGCGAGGTCCCGTTCTACTCGACGTCGAACTACGCGAGCGCGCGCCAGCACGCGGGTTTCCTGACCGATCTGGTGTTGAGCCAGCTCGAGACGGGGCGCCTCGCGGAGGGCCAGGAGATCTGGATCCTCGAGGTCGGCAGCGGGCTCGGGCGGTTCGCGGCGAACTTCTTGAGAGCGCTGGAGATCGCGTGTGGTCCGGCCGGCGCCGAGGTGTTCGATCGGCTGCGCTACGTGCTGTCAGACTACTCCGAGCGGAGCTTGCGCGAGGCGTGTGCGACGCGCGCGTTGGAGCCGCATGTGAAGGCGGGTCGGGTGATCCCGGCGCTGTTCGATCTGCGCAGTCGACCCGGTGAAGGGGGTCTGCACTTCCTCGACGGCGCGAAGGGGCCGCCGAACGCGGCGTTCGCGAGCCAGTTCCAGATGGTCATCGCGAACTACGTGTGCTGCGTGGTGCCGCTCAAGAACCTGCAGCACAAGCAGGCGGAGGGCTGGCTCGAGCAGTGGGTGCGGGTCGAGAGCAAGGTCGCGGACGATGCGGCGCCAAAGCCGGCCGAGCAGATGATCGACGAGATGCTCGCGACGCCGACGCGCGAAGGCATGGTGAAGGGCCTGACGATCCAGTGGGAGTGGCGCTCGCGGCCACTCGAAGAGGTGTACCCGAAGGCGCTTCACCGCGACGTGTTGGCGGCGTTGGTGCGCGGCCTCGGCGACGCGACCGTCGGCTATCCGCATGGCTTCATCGACTTCGTCGAGGGCGCGGGCGAGCTGCTGGCGCCAGGCGGCGTGATGCTCGTCAATGACTACGGGTCGATCGAACGCAAAGAGCTGGCGGGGCTCTCGGAACGGAAGCCGCAAATCTACGGCAACTCGCTCGCCAACTCGATCAACTACGCGGTGTTCGACGCGTTCGCCGAGGTGACCGGCTGGCACCTCCTGCGCAGCAGGGACAAGCTCGGCTCGCTGCACACGGCCGCGCTGCGACCGGGCATCGGCTGGACCGAGCGCGAGGATCTCGGCTTTCGCAAGAACTACATCGCGTGGCGCGGCGGCGATGACATCCTCGACTTCACGCACACGGCGCGGCTGTGCGCCGAGAAGAAAGACTACGACCGGGCCTTGCGCTACTGGCGCCGGGCGATCGAGCTCGAGCCCGAGAATCCCGACCATCACTACCGCGCCGGCGACGCCGCGATAGACCTTGGACAGTACGAGATGGCGGTGACGTTTCTCGAGGAGGGGCGCGGCCTCGCGGCGGGCGATACGACGCTCGACTTCGAGTTCCAGCTCGGGCGCGCGACGTGTCTCGCGTCGGACTATCCGGCGTCGATCGGCTGGTACGAGAAGGCGCTCGAGAAGGAGAACCACCCGACCACGTGGACCAACCTCGGTGTGCTCTACGAGAGCGCCGATCGGTTTCAGGACGCCTATCGCTGCTTCAAGACCGCGATGGAGGTCGACCCGCAGTACGCGCGTGGCCGTGAGCGCATGCAGATCCTGAAGGACTTGCTGTGGCGGCGTAAGATCGAGGAGTTCGAGGGCGCCGGGGCGAAGGACCCGCTGCGCAAGCTCGAAGACAAGAAGAGCGTCAAGGAGGAGAAGACCGCGTCGGGCGACGACGAGGAGGAACCGGCCGAGGACGAGGAGTCGGACGACGCGGAAGATGAAGAGTCGGACGAAGAAGAGTCGGACGAAGAAGAGTCGGACGACGAGGATGAAGAGGAAGAAGAGGAAGAAGAGGAAGAAGAGGAAGAGTCGGACGACGAGGACGATGAAGAATCCGACGACGAGGACGATGAAGAGTCCGACGACGAGGACGATGAAGAGTCCGACGACGATGAAAAGTCGGCCGCTGCCTGAGCTTGCGTCACGCGACGGGCGGATGAACCTTCGCCCAGTGTTGGGCGATGTCGATGCGGCGGGCGATCCAGACGCGATCGTAGCGCCCGATGTGATCGAGGAATCGGGCCAGCGCCCGTGCCCGAGCCGGGCGCCCGATGAGGCGGCAATGGAGGCCGACCGACATCATGCGCGGTCGTTCGGCGCCTTCCTCCCAAAGCTGGTCGAACGTGTCGCGGCAGTAGGCGAAGAAGTCCTCGCCCTGCGCAAAACCAGCGACGGTCGAAAAACGCATGTCGTTGCAGTCGAGCGTGTACGGCACGATCAGATGGGGTGCCCCGCCCTGCCTCGCGACCCAGTACGGCAGCTCGTCCGCGTATGCGTCCGAGTCGTACGTGAAGCCGCCCACCTCGAGCATCAGGCGGCGCGTATTGGGGCTCATACGCCCCTGATAGAACCCGAGCGGCCGCGTGCCGCAGATGCGCGTGTGCACGTCGACGGCGCGCTGGATGTGCTCGCGCTCTATCTCGGGCGCCACGTTCTGGTAGTCGATCCACTTCCAGCCGTGGGTTGCTATCTCGTGGCCCGACGCGAGCATCGCGTGCGCGACCTCGGGGTAGCGCTCGAGCGCGGAGGCGACCGCGAAGCTCGTGAACGGCAGTCGACGCTCATCGAACATGCGCAGGAGGCGCCAGAAGCCGACCCGCGAGCCGTACTCGTAGATCGACTCCATGTTCATGTGGCGCTGCCCGACGAAGGGCACGGCCCCCGGGATCTCGGAGAGGAACGCCTCCGACGCCGCGTCGCCATGCAGCACGCAGTTCTCGCCGCCCTCCTCGTAGTTGAGGACGAACTGCACCGCGACGCGTGCCCGGCCCGGCCACTGGGGATCGGGCGCGTCCTTGCCGTAGCCGCGCAGGTCGCGCGGGTAGCCGTGGCTCACGCTCAGACCTGGACGTCGACGCGACGACCGGTACCACCGCGTCGGCGACGGGCCAGCCCGACCGCGAGCAACGCCCCGCCGACCAACGCGAGCGAGCCCGCACCACCACCGGCACAACCACCGTCGTTGCGACCGCCGATCGCCTGGCCCGGGTTGCCACCGGGGTCGATCGGGTCGGTCGGGTCAGTGGGATCCATCGGGTCGGTCGGGTCGGTCGGGTCGGTGGGCTCCGTCGGGTCAGTGGGGTCGGTCGGGACCACGACCGGCTCGTAGCAGCTCGCCTGCAGGTCCCACACCCGCACATTGTCGATGGCGGCTTCCGACAGGCTCTGCGGCTCGACGTCGCGCGCCGTGAAGCGCAGCCGGATGGCCGGCGGCAGCGTCGGCACGATGTCGAGGATGCGGAACTCCTTCTGCTTCCACTCCTGGTCGTTCGAGATGTCGCTGTCGATCGCCAGCCAGGTGACACCCTCGTCCGGCGACAGCTCGACCGTCAGCACGTCGTTGTCCTCGGCGCTCACCTGGCCTTCGACCGAGTTGAAGTCGAGGCCCGTGCGCCAGGTGAAGTAGCTCAGGCGCGGGTCGGTCGTCTCGGCCAGGGCGATAGGCGGCGACACGACCGAGGTCGTTCCGCCGTCGAGGTCGTTGCCGCCGAGGCCCTGGCCGCGCGCGGCGCCGGTCACGAAGGCGCGCCCGTTGCCGGCGACATCGCTCTCTGGCTGGGTCTGGAAGTCCAGGCCGGCCTGGCCCGCGTCGACACCGAGCGGCAGGTTGCGCTCCCACATGCCAGACGCCGCGGTGTCCTCACCAAAGGCGTCGACCTGCCAGCCACGGTCGGTCGAGAAGTCATCGTAGAACACGTACTTGTAGCCGACCGGGAACGTGACCGAGCCCTGCACCACGTAGTCAGCAATCGACGCCTCGAGGCCCGCGACCACGTCCACGCCGCAGGTCGCGTCGTCACCGAGGGTCACGATGAACGCGTCGTCGAAGGTCTTCGACACCCCGGGGGCGAGGTCGCCCAGGGTGATGGTCGGCGCCGCAACGGCGAGGTCCGCCGCCCCGTCCGGCAGCGTCAAGGTCAAGGACGGCGCGGTCGCGACGCCGCCACCCGTGTTCTCGAGCGTCAACGAGATAGCAACTTTCTCGCCTGGCTCGGGCATCTCGTCGCCGTCGCCCTCGAGCTCACGCGCGCTCTGGTTGGTGATCTTCAGTGCGGGCCGGTCGCACTTGGCGGTGACGCGCGTGCACATCGTGCCGCGACCGTAGGTCCATTCGCTGAACTTGGCCTCCCAGTTGAGGCGGAAGGTCTCGATCTGGCTGATCTGGTCCTGCACGTCGGCGGCGGTGTCGCCCGGCCTCGTCACGAGGATGAAGGCCATGCGGAAGTCTTTGGCCGCGTCGGCGAAGGCCGGGCGACGCGCGCCGTTGGCGGCGACGATGTCGGCGATCGTGATGTCGGTGCGGTCGCCGGTGACCTTGGCGCCGACCGGGAATGTCGTGAGGCCGTTGACGGCGCTGCTGCGATACTTCGCGTTCTCGATGAGGAAAAAGTCGGGGACCTCCTCGGGCGCGTAGAGACCCATGCCGTACAGGTCGAGGGGGCTGTAGCGGACCATGTTCTCCAAGTTGGAGAAGGTGCCGTCGTTGTTATCGCGCCAGGTGTTGCCGTCCTGCACCGAGCCGTCGGCCTGCAGTAGAGTCGACCAGTGGGCCGCGTCGCGCCCGAGTGTCGCCGCCGAGGTCGTGCCATTGGCGCGCTGGAACTTCATCTGCGCGAGCCAGCGGTGCGAGAACTCCTGGCCCATCACCGGGTACACGTAGTTGTTGGTGTTACGGATGTTCCCGTACACGTCGATCGACTTCATGTTGAGGAAGCCCTGAAGCTTCCCCCGGCTGCTCGAGCCCCAGAAGGTGCGCTGGTCGTAGCGCGAATCACCAAGGCCGTAGGTGTCCTGCAGGATCGGCACGTAGTAGGCGAGCCCGTCCGCGCCGTAGTCCCAGAAGGCCGTCCAGACCACGACGAAGTCGTACTCGTCGCCGAACTGCTTGATGAAGCGCGCGCTGATCGTCGACGGGTCCTGGCGCCCGTTGTCGTAGCGCAGACCGAACTGGCCGTTGCCGAAGTCGGTGACGACGTCGGCCGCGCCCTCCAAGACCGCCACCTCACCCACGACCTTCATCGGGTCGCCCGCCGCGGCGCGCGGCGGCATGAACACGGGCGCGTTCAAGTCGTATGAGCGGCCTTCACGGGCCAGCGCCGCGAGCGACGCGGCCGACGGGCGCATCGTCGAGTTGCGCATGAAGTCGCCGAGCGTCGGTGCTGGCAGGCGGGCCTGCGGGACCTCGGGCGGCGCGGCGAGCGCTTTATCGAGCGGCGGTACGAGGATCGTCAGCAACGAGACGAGACCAAGATAGAACGCCATACGCCGCATGAAAAACCTCACTGAGGGACGACGATGACACGGTTGCCCTGTTTGCGGGACAGGGTCAAAGAGGTTCTCTATTCTGAACCGAGGACGGCCACGGACGCGAGATTCCATGTGTTCGCGCCGTGATTGTGCAGGTGGAACAAGGCCTGTTCGCCGGCCGCGAACGCGCGCGGCGCAATGATGTTCTGGATGACGAAACCACCCGTGCTCGGGATGGCGAACGTTTTCTGCCAGAGGAGCTCGCCGCCAAAGCGCATCTCGACCAGGGCCTGGCCCGGCTCGGGCGCCAGGAGCGGGCCAAAGAAGAAGATCACCTCGATCGTGTCGCTGGCCGCGACGTCGGCCAGAAGCGGCTGCTCGAGGGTTGGCCAGTCGCAGAGCCCGGTCTTGATCTCCAGCGTGCCCGCCTCGATGAGGATGCCCGTTGGGTCGCATACGAGGCCCGCCGGCCGCGCCGCAAAGAACGGGTCCTCGGCGTCCGGCACCCGCACCCAGAGCGTCTCGTTGACCAACGGCACGGCGACCGGCGTGTCGATCTCGGCGGCGGCGGCGCCATCGTCGGGCGCGACCTCGATGGCCAGATCGGGCGCGGCCGAGGCGCCGTCGCCAGCCCGGTCCGCTTCGACCACGTCTGCTGCGTCGGGCACCTCGGCGCCGTCGCGCTGCATGCCATCAGGCACAGCGCGGCCCGAGTCACCACAGGCTGTCAACCAAGCGAGGCTCACACAGAGGCGGTACATCGCGGGCCAGAGTGCACGCGCAGCAGCACCGGCTCAATCGATTTCGCCCGGCACGTAGGGCCCGACCGTGACGCGTCCGAGTGGCGCCTGGCGCATCTCCCAAACGATCTCCTCGGGCAGCCCGCCGAGCTCGCTGTAGATCGTCGACAGGCCGTTGCCGCCGTTGACGGGGTGCTGCCTGCAGACGAGCGCGCCGTCGTCATCGGTCAGCTGCACGGCGGCCTGGATGTAGGGATAGGTGACGTTCACGCCGGCCAGCGCGCGGTCGATGTCGCCACTCGACGCGGTCCCGCTCGCCGACAACTTGCAGTCCTTGCCGGCGAACACTGGCGCCAGCGGGTCGCTATCGTCCGACGGCGTCAGCGCCACGGCGACACTCCAGTAGAGCTTGTCGCCCGCGACCAGGTTCTCCTCGCCGATCGAGACGTCGGCCTGCGCGACGATGCCCGGGGGATCGGCCGTGAACACCTGGTCCGCCGTGGCGACCGGCACGATCGAATCTTCTGCTTCGCCCGCACAATCGATCGCGATATCGGACAGGTAGAGCCGCGTTGTGCCCTCGTCGTCGGCGCCTGCCGAGCAGCTGATCGCGAACACCGCGGTCGGCAGCTTGACCCCGGCAACATCGCGCACGAGGCGGATGACGGGGTCGTCGTCGCCTTCGGGCGTCGCGTTCAGGTAGCGACAGTCGACCTTCGCCGCACAGAAGATGTCGTCGAACTCGACGACGATGTCGAAGAAGCCGCTGTCGCCCTGGCGCAGAATCGTGAAGTCGAATGCGACCGGGGTGTCGGTGTTCTCGCGGCAGTCGGCGACCACGTTGCAGCCGTCAGTTTCGCACGGGTTCTGCCAGGCGGTCGCGATGGCGACATAGGCGCCGTCAACCACCCTGTAGAGGCCGTCGACCCAGAGCGTCACCTCGTTCTGCACGCCGGCGCGCAACGCGTCGCTGTCGCCGTTGGCGCTCCCGTCGCAGGCGCCAACATAGGCGATGTCGCCACCCCCGCCGCTGCCGAAGCGATCGGAACAGAGGGCGCCGCTGTCGCCGGCGCTCGCGGCAAGCGCGGGATCGCCGCGTTGCCAGACCACGCCGGCCGCCCCGCGGACACGCACGTCGTAGCAGGCGGCATCGATGCCGGGCATGTGTAGCGCGCCGACTGAGAGTGAGAGGCCGGTCGTTTCGACCGCTGCTTCATTGTCCGCGCAGCCGGTCGTGCTCGCTGCGACGAGGGCGACGAAGCACAGGACCGAAATCCGTTCGACTCGCATCACGGCGCTCCTGGCAACAGGCATGGCACGATGAGGTCCCAGTCGGTTTCGTTCCAGAGGACACATGCCCCGGTCGGTGTGATGCGATCACAATCCCAGGGCCGGCCGTCGATGAGCGGCCTCACGATGATCGCGCCGAGCGTCACGTGATCGCTATTGCTGACGAGCAGGCCTATCGCATCGACCCCGCACTCTGCCTCATCCAGATTGGGATCGGGGCACGGGCTGATCTCGGCGCAGGTCTTCTCGATATGGATGTCGGCCGGCACCGGCGACATCGTCTGGCTCGGATCCAGGACCCAGAGCTGACGTTCGCTCATCGGCTCCGGCACGTCGTCGGGCTCGACCGGAAACCAGGACGAATCGTTGTAGCGCAGCTTCGCCGCCATCTGCGGGTGCTGTGCGTTGATCCCGCTGACACCGGTGAGCACCTCCTCGCGCAGCAGGACCACGCTCTGCGATGCGGGAAGCACGCCCCGACTGACCGGCCAAGCCTGGCCATAGGTCGCCGACGCGAGGACCACCCGCTCGACCGAGGTCAGGCTCGGCTCGCCCAGGTGGCAGTCCCAGCCGTTGTCCGTCCACTCGATGATCGCGCGCCACTCGACCGCAGGTGAGTGCGGCACGTGCTCGGCGCGACGCGGGTCGTCGCTCATGTTCGCGAACGCGATCGTGCCCCACGCCGTCAGCTCGCAGAACCCGTAACCCACCAACCCATCGGCGCTCGCGGCCTTCAACGGTCGCAGGAGCTGCGCCGAGTTCGTGTAGACATCCCCCTTGGAGGCCGCCTCGCTCGAAAAGAACAGGTGCTCCCCATCCTCAGGCGTGAACAGTTCTCCGCCGACCGGCCGCCAGCTCGATCGTAGCGCCAGGTCGCCCTCCGTGTAGCAACGAATCTCGGGGTGGTACGCGAGCAGTGCATCCTGCGGCGTTGTCGACGGGAAGCCGCATGAGAAGCCGGTCACGAGCGTCGGTGAGCGCTCGAGGGTGTCCGGGTCGTGGAGGAGGCGGTCTTCGCACGAGAGCTTGGCGCTGCAGTTTACGAAGCGGATGTTGATGGCGCCATCGATCCCACACGGATCGCCCGAGTCACCGAGCCCCTCGCAGAAGTTGAAGTCGATCTCGAGGTTGTTGGGTGCAACGACGATCGACACCTCGGGGCGCACGTCGGGCGCGCCGGACACCTCAACAGGCGCTGTACAGCCCCCCGTCGCTGCCGCAAACGCCAGTGCCGGCGCAAACCACGCCATGCAACCGACGACTGTGCGCCGCCCGCCTCGCACCACTGACACTCCTACCCGCAGAGTCGCCGAGCAACCGAGCATGGAGCCCACCTGCCCAGCAATGGAAATGACGGTCCACATAGGACTGGCGGAGCTTAGCAGCCGCGATGACCTGTGGGAAGGAGCATTCCTGACCGCTGGATTCAAAGGCCCGCGTCGCTCACGAGCCATGCGCCAAGCGTCACCATTGAGCGGGGCCGGCGCGGCCCGCGACGACTCGCGATGAGCCGCGAATTCCGCTATCGTCGGCGCGACGATGACGGCCGCCTCCGATACGCCCGCGCAGCAGCTCGACAGCGACGATCTCCGAGCGCTTGCCCGGGGAGAGCAGCAAGCGCTCGCGCGCCTCTATGATCGACACGCGCCGATCCTTCTGGCGCTGGGGATTCGCCTCCTCGGGGAGCGACGCGAGGCGGAGGACATCGTGCACGACTGCTTCGTCGAAGCCTGGCGCCACGCCGGTGAGTACGACCCGACCCGCGCCAGCGTGAAGACCTGGCTCGTCTTGCGCATGCGCTCGCGCTGTCTCGACCGACTGCGCTCGGCCGGTCACACGCGCCGCGAGTCGCTGACCGGACGCGAGGAAGCAACGCTCAACCAGGCGAGCAGCGGCGGCGACATCACCGCGTCGCGCGAGAACTATCGGGTCGACGCCCATCGTCTGATGAGCGTTCTGGCCGACCTGCCGCACGACCAGCGCGAGGTCATCATCCTCGGCTTCTTCGATGGCCTGTCCTCCAGTGAAATCGCAGCGGCGCTTGGAATTCCGATCGGAACCGTCAAGTCGCGCGTACGCTCAGCGATGGTCAGATTGCGCTCCGCCCTGGGGATCGATTCGAAATGACGTTGCCTGGCTCAGACGCCGACTGGTTGGACGATCTCGGAGAGATCAACGCCGACCTGGCCGCGGAGGCTCTGTTGCTCGGGCTGACGGAGGTCACGCCGACGGCGACGACGCGCGAGCGGCTGCTCGCAGACACCCAGTCTGGCCGCCTGTCCCGGTTTGGCCACGCGCTCGCGACGTTGCTCGATGTCACCCTCGACCGGGCGCGCGCGCTGCTCGATAGCGCGATGGATCCCGGCGTCTGGCAGACGGACCAACTGCCTGGCCTGTCGACGTGTTGGGTCGAAGGCGGCGCGGCGGTCGCCGGATGTATCCGTGGCTTCATCAGGCTCGACGCGGGTCATGTCTTTCCTGAGCATCATCACCTGGGCGACGAGCAGGTGCTCGTGCTCGAAGGCGTGATGATCGACTCGGACGGCACCGCGTATCACCCGGGCGAGTACCTCCCGAAGTCCAGCGGCAGCACCCACAGCTATACCGCCCAGGCCGGCGGCACCGACCTCCTGACCTTCGCGGTCGTGAGGGAGGGGATCACCCTCGGTGAGAGGGTCGTGCGCCACCCGGACTGAGGGTGGTGACGCCTCGTCCGGGGTCGGTAACCGGCGGCGCCGGGTGGAACAAAAGTGCTCATGTTCGAGGCGCTGCGGTCCGACGGATTCGATCGCAGGTAGCCACCAGACGGCCTTGCGATTGAGTTCGAGGCAAGCCGCGTCGCGGCTTCAGTATCGCCTTCGGCTGCCTTGGCCAAGGCCTTGGCGAGCGATTCGCCGTGCCGGGGGGCAGCGGCAGGGAGCACATGATGGGCGCCAAGATTCCTGTGAGCGCAGATTGGGACCTGGACTTCGGCGATGAGGAGAACAACGTCGTGCCCATCCAGCGTGCCGCTGTGCGGCGCGGCTCGGATACGCAGCGCGGAGTGCCGCGCGTCGCATCTGTGAGCGAGCCCCACGTGATCGGCGCCGAGCGCCCGTTGCGGCGGGTTCCACCAGGAACGGTGACTTCGGTTCGTTCGCGCAGGCAGGTGCCTTCGGCCGGCACCGTCTCGTCGGCGCGGTCCGTCGGCGAGCCAGCGTGGGGTACCAAGGAGTGGGCGCCATCGGAGGCGCGGATTGGCACCCAGGATTGGGTGGTCGCGATGCCCCGGGCGACTGTTGCGCGAGTTATGAGCGTCGACCCACAGAGCGAGACAACGCTCGAGTTTGATTCGGCGAGCCTGCCGCGGCGAGCAGGTCGTCGGGTGAGGGCGAGCCACGCCGACCTCGACTTGATGCGTGCCCGGCACGACGATCCTTTCCGTCAGTCGGCATTGATCGCCCTCGCGGACCAGAACTCCGAGCGTTGGCAACCCTGGCTCGCATTCGCCGTGAGCGCGCTAGGGGCCGGCGCACTGCTGGTCTGGTGGCTCGTCTGAGGCTATCGTGAGCGTGTGAACGCTCCAACGCCGGGCTCATTGGCAGCCCTTTTGAACTTCCTGCCGAGCACCGCCCAGCGCGCGAGCCAGGCCGAGGCTTTCGCCAACCCCGATCGCATGGCCGTGCTGGCAACGCTGCACGGTCTCGCCGCGCGTTCCGCGCGTGAAGCGGTGGTGGTCGAGCTCGGCTGCGGGGATGGGACCAACCTCTTGTCACTCGCCGCGCTCTACCCGGCTGCGCGCTTCGTGGGGCTCGACGGGTCGCGCGACGCGATCGTCCGCGCGCGTGGGGACGCGACGCGGCTCGGCCTTATCAACGCTTGCTTTCATCCGGCCGCCGGGCCCGCGGCTCCAGACCTCGTTCGCGACGCGGCAGCCCTCGAGCTCGATAGCATCGACTACCTCATCGCGCTGGATGTCTGCTCGCACCTCGGACGCGACGCGCGTGAGGCCTTCTTCGCGACGCTGCGCGGCCTCCTCGGCCCGGGTGGAACGGCGGTCCTCGGCTTCGACACACTGCCGGGTGCGACGGACTTCGAGCCGCTGCGCATGCTCATGCGCTTTCACGTGAAGAACGTCGTGGACCCGGCACAGGCGGTGCGGCAGGCGCGCAGCATCCTCGCCTGGCACATCGATCGCATCTTCCGCCTGCATGGCGAGGGGCGCGTCTCGGTGCTGCGCCCGCTGGTGGCCGAGGTCGAGCGCATGCCCGACGCCCAGCTGCTCGAGCTGTTGCGCGAGGAGCACTACGCCCCGCTGTCGCTCGCGCAGTTCTCGAGCGAGCTCGAAGCGGTCGGCCTGCGCTGGCTCACCAATGCGCGCCTCGATGAAGCACGCTCGAGCGCCCTGCCCGAGCCACTGCGCGAGTTCGCACGCTCGGGTGACGCGGTCCGCCGTCAGCAATACCTCGATTACTTCCTGATGACCCGACGCCGTACGAGCCTCGTCTGTCGCGCGGACGAACCGATCACGCGCGAGGCCTCACCCGAGGCGTTCCTGGCGTTCTCGATCGCGGGCCGCGTCGCACGCCGCCACATCCTCGCGGCGGACGCGGCTGATGGACCACTCGTCGTCACCTCATCGATTGGCGAGACGACGCTGTCGGAGGCCGCGACCCGACTCCTCAGGCTGCTCTCCGAGCATGTGCCGGCGGCCGTTCCAGTGCCAGATCTGCTGGCGCGTGCCGAGCTGGCGCGGGTCCCAGCCCTCATCGCAATCGCCGAGCTGTGGCGCGCCGATGTCATCGAGCTCACGCTCGCCCCGCCCACGGTCGCGCACTCACCACCGGCATTTCCGCGCACGGGCCCACTGCAGCAACTGCGCGCCGCGGCGCTGCTCGCGGAAAGCACGGCAGCGGGCGATGGCACCGTGAGCCTGCCGTCGCTCTGGCATCGGGCCTGGCCACTCGAAGGGGCGGAGCTGGCCGCCCTGGCCCTGCTGGACGGGTCGATCGCGCGTGAGCACTTCGATCCAGAGGTCCTGCGCAAGCTCGTGCACAAGGCCTTCATCCTGACCGAGACCTGATTGACGGGCATCACGTCTGGCGTGTCAGGCACCTTCGCGAATGATCGGCTCGCGCCGCAAGAGGAACGTCTGAATCGCCTCCTGCGCGGACGCCGACAGGTACGTGAATGCGATGCCAACCCCGCGCGACAGCCCGTCAGAGCCGTCGCGAAGCCAGCGTACGGTGCCACGTGCACGTACTTCGATGCCAACCGGCAGCGTGAAGGCGAGGTCTACTTCGGTGCCTTCGACGAACGGGTCGTCGGTCGCGAGAAAGAGCCCGCCGTCGGAGATGTTCTCGGTGATGCCGGTGAAAAAGTTCGACTGGCTGTGCAGATCGATCACGGTCTCGAGCCGGATGCGCGGCATCAGCCGGCGCGGGTTGGTCACGGGCTCGGAGCCTCCACGCGCCGCGAGATCGGCGGTAATCGTACGGATGCGTTCGAGCCGCGGGCGCATGTTGATGCGTGGCTGCTCGGCCAGCCGCGCGATCGCTTCACGCGCCTCGTCGCTGAGCTTCACGCAGTCGCCGAGCTCGAAGGTGAAGCGCTTCAAGTCATCGCGCATCGCGGTCACGATCCAGAGGCGTGCGCGGAGGGCATCGGCACGGGTCTCGAGGACGCGCGCCTCGTGATGATCGAGCGGCACGACCGGCGGCACCGCCTTACGCACGGCCGCAAGCACCGCGTCGAGCCCATTCGCCCCACGCAGCTGCTCCTCTTCGAGACGCAGGCGCATCTCGCGCAGCGCCCCGGAGACCTCGATGGCGTCGCTCTCGGCCTCGGCGATCTCGCGCGCGAGCTCGTTCTCCGCAACCCGGGCCTCATCCTCGAGCCGCGCAATCTCTGCCGGCGTCACGTCCTTCATCGATTCCCTCAAGATGTCACAGCACGGTCCGCCGTGAGCGGCCAGGGCGAAAATGAACTGTGTCCAGCATGCCCCGCCACTTCGAGTTTCGCAACGCTCCCCCCGCCCTGGTCCGCCCTCGTCCGCGGCTCGCTCACAGCCCAGCGATGATCTCAGCGGCGCGCGCCCAACGTCGCGACAGGTCCCGGTCTCGCACGAAGGCTGCAATCACGCGCCGCTCGGGCAACGACAAACGTTCGTAGGCGGCGGTGATGGCGCTGGTCGACCGGCCATCGAGGATCGCGAGCCAGTTGTTGGCCCACAGCCAGGTGTCGCTCACGAAGGTGCGGCGCGGCAGCCCATCGAGGTCCATCGCCTCAGGATAGAGGCCGAGAAAGTGGCGTTCGAAGAGACGCGTGATCGTCGGGCGCAGACCGGTGAGCGTCGCCTCGACCCACCAATCGGCCAGCCGCCGCCGCAGGAAGCGCCGCTCCTCCGGCGTGAGGCTCGCGAGGGCCTCGCTGGTCTGGTCTGGATGACCTTGAACCCACGCCACCCAGACCAGCGCCCATACCAGGCGGTGGGCCTGGTGCGAGACAGCGCTCTTCACCTGGATGGCGACCAGTGTGTCGAGGAGCGGCAGCTGCAAGATACTCGCGATCCGGGAGAGTGCTTGATAGGCGCCGTTGTCCTCGAGCCGATCATGCCATGCGACACGGCGATAGCAGTCGAGGGTCGGCGGACGTGGGGTCTCGCTCTTGAGTCGCCACTCGTCGCTGCACGCGTCGCGGAGCGCCGGCAGCAGTGGCTCGCGCTGCGGATCGTTAGGTAGCGTCAGCATGTCCGGCACCGGGTCCTGCGTGCGCATGCGGCCGTCGCCAAACGGGTTTCTGAGGTTCGTCGCGACGTGTGCCTCGATCGCCAATGGCGGCTCACGGAAGGGACGGATCGCTTCCCCGGCCTCGACCGCGTCGGCTGGCAACAAGGGATCTTTCCAGTGCGGCTGGCGCAGCTTGCCCTTCAAGTCCTCGTGCTGCGCACGCGCCTCGCTAATCGGCCCGACTTCGAGCGCCCCCAACGAAGTCGGCCGGCGCAGCACGGTGTTTTGGACAGGCCCGGTCGGCTCGGGTGCCACCTCGGTGGGCGCTGGCGAGACGGCAGCGACCTTGGGCGGACGCGGCTGCTTTGGGGCGGGCGCCTTCCAGAGCTCGTCGTCGAGCACGAGGCGCCGTTCGCCTCCAAGCCGCACCGACGCGTCACAGACCAGCTCGATCGGCTTCTGCTCGGGCCCGAGCGCGAGGTGGGCGAGGCAGCGTCGCTCACGGATCACGGTATCGATGAAGAGCTCACCCTTGGCATCGCGAGCGACCAGGATGTCGTCCGCGACGCCGTCCCAACCGTCGAAGAGGCCGGCCAGAGCGTCACGCACACGCGGATCGCGTAGCAGCCGATCGATCGCGCGCGGTGTCAGCTCGGCCGCGAGCTCACGGCGAATGAGCGCCTCGGTCTCAGGGGCAAGCAGAGGATCCGCGGCACGCACCGCGGCCGCCAGGCACACGAGTGCCGCGACGACCGTGACCGTGACCGCGCCACGCATCGCGAGCGTCAGTTGCAGTACGAGTCGGAGCCGCGCAGGAACGCCTTGCACGCGTTGGTCTCGCAGTATGAGTCCGACCCGCGCAGGTACGCCTTGCAGTCACCGCTGTCGCAGTAGCTGTCGGAGTTGCGCAGGATCGCCTTGCAGTCGCCGGTCTTGCAGTACGAGTCCGAGCCGCGCAGGACGGCCTTGCAGTCGTCTGTGTCGCAGTAGCTGTCCGACTTGCGCAAGATCGCCTTGCAGTCACCGCTTGTGCAGTAGGAGTCCGAGTCGCGCATGATCGCCTTGCAATCGCTGGCGTTCCAGAGCCGGAAGCCGACCATTTTGAGGTCGGGCGAGCCAGCGGCAGCCCAAGGCGATACGTCGGGCGAGCCAGCGGCAGCCCAAGGCGATACGTCGGGCGAGCCAGCGGCAGTCCAAGGCGATACGTCGGGCGAGCCAGCGGCAGCCCAAGGCGATACGTCGGGCGAGCCGCTCGCCGTGACCGACGGGACCGCAAACGCGATGAGCAGCGCGATGAGTTGCAACATTGGAGGGCTCCGAGCGAAGGGACAGTTAGACTGAGAGTAGCGGCGCGCATACGCCACCGCTCCCAGGTCTATTCACGCGAAATTCGCCAGCGAGACACGCGCGGCCAAGGAGCGCCGACGAGGCAGGCCTCGAGGCCGCCGAGGAGGCAGCGACGCCTGCCCCGCGTGTCGAAGCGAGACACGCGCGGCCAAGGAGAGCCGACGAGGCAGGCCCCGAGGCCGCCGAGGAGGCAGCGACGCCTGCCCCGCGTGTCGAAGCGGCGAATTTCAGACGCCGAAGACGAGGCTGAGGTCGATCCCCGGTACCGCGTTCCTGTTCTCGCGTAACAGCCCTCGCACGGCGCTGCTGAGCCCGGTCTCGATCATCGTGCGCGACATGCCGCGCACGATCTCCGGCTCGGCCCCACCACTGCGCGCCGTCGCCTCCATGCCGACCTCGAGGGGGACCCCCCGCTCGGCCATCGCCACGCCGCCCGCGAGGAGCCGGAACAGCGACTCGATGCCCGCGCCGGTGCCGAGGCCGCCGATCATCTCGAAGTCCTGGAGCGTGACAGCGCCGCCGGGCGCGATGCGCAGGCTCTTCAGCTTGGCGACCGCTTCGCCGTCCTTGATGAGCTCGATCGCCTCCGAACGCACGCTCACGCTGTTGATCCCGGCCGCCATGGCCGCCGCCTGCGGGTTGCCCGCGGCGAGGATGCGCGCGAGGTTGCCGCTGCCGGCGATCGACACGTCGAACTGGCCACCGGCTGGGATGCGAACACCCGCCCCGTCGGACTCCTGGAAGAACGGCGTGCGCATCGCGAGCGTCGCCCCTATCGTCGGTCGCGAGATGTCGGCCGCGCCAACGCCAGCGCCGCCACTGCCACGCGCTTCGGGCAGCGAGTCGAAGTTCGCCTTGACGCGCATGAGCGTCGACATGAGGCCCGGGTCGGTCAGCGGGTTGTAGCCCGCACCCGCCATCGGACTGCCAGCAATGGCGCGAGAGATGAGGCTCACGACGGTCTCCCGTCCGGTCGCGGTGCAGTCGAAGCCAACCCCACTCTTGTGGAAGCTCGCCGAAACACCGCCGGTCGTGAAGTCCACGTCAGCGCTGTAGAAGTCCATGTTGGCACCGGGGAACGTCACGTCGAACGTCAGCGGTGGGCTGGTGTAGATGTGCAGCCCCCGCGGTGACGCCTGGATCGTGACGCTCGTCTGCGCCTCGGTCGTCGCGTCGTAGAGCATGCTGCCCGCGAGCTTGCGGTGCGCCGGCAAGGTGAAGGTGATGCGAGCCGAGCGAAGATCGACGTTGGCGGGGACCTGGTCCGCGATCGTCTCGTCCCGTTGCACGGCCGCGCCGCCCGAGGCAGCAACGCCAGCCGAAGGCGATACGGCGGGCGTGCCAGCAACGGCAGCCGAAGGCGATCCGGCGGGCGTGCCAGCAACGGCAGCCGAAGGCGATACGGCGGGCGTGCCAGCAACGGCAGCCGAAGGCGATCCGGACGCCTTGCGCTGCACCGGTGCGTCGGGAGGCGCCGCAGCGGAGGGCGTAAGCATCGCCTCGCCCGCGGCGAAGCTCGTTCCGCGAAGCCCACTCTTGAGAGCCCCGCCGGCTGAGCCGTCGGAGCCGCCCTCCTCCTGGCGTTGGACGGGCTGAGAGCCGGCCTTGGTATCGCGTTGATCACGCGCTGCAGTCATCGTGCACCTTCCCGAACCGACCCGGAGGCAAGGTACTCTATCGTCGCGCGTTGTCACAACCCCGGGGGCGCCTTGCCCGGCAGGTGAGACTCAACCAAAGGTGTTGCCGCCGCCGCCGACACCGCCTTCGTTGTCGCTACCTTCCTTCCAGCCCCCGCCATACTTGGCGCGATTGGCCTTCTCTTCTTCGTCGAGGGCATCCTCGGGATCAGCGGCTGGACGGCGCGGGCCCTTCGCGGCCGCGGCGGCGGGCTTGCTGGCAGCGGCAGCCGCAGGCGACACAGAGGCCTTGCCAGCAACGGCAGCCGTGGGCTTTTCGCTGGTTGCGGCATCGGCCTTGGGTGCGACCTCGGGCTCGCGCGCAACGTAGCCGAAATCCGCAGAGCGAAAGAGCTTTCGGTCAGTGCGCGGATCGCCCGGCGCGGCCTTCTTGCCGCCATCGAAGTCGGCATTGCGATAGGTCGACTTCGCGTCCTTGTTATCGCCGCCCTCGACATGCCCGTAGTCGCCACCGCGGTAAGGTGTGCGGGTGACCCCGGCTTGCTCTGGCGCGACCATCACGCGCACGGTCTTGCCGGCGAGCTTCTGGCCATCGAGGCCAGCGATGGCAGATTCCGCGTCACCCGAATCGCGGAACGTCACGTAGCCGAAGCCACGGGAGCGTCCCGTTTCCCAGTCGATCGCGATGCGCGCCTCATCGAGGTCACCGAAAGGCGCAAAGACGCGCATCAACTGGCCTTCGCTGACGCCCCAGTCGAGCCCTTCCACGAGTAGACGCTTCGCCATGACACGACACTCCGACCGCGTTGCCCCGCGCATGCGTGGCGTCCGCGTTTCCCAAGACATGCCATTGGAGCACGCTGGCCCGCGCATGAAAAGGGGCGAGCCAGAGCAAGCGCCCGAACGTGCTTCGTCGTGGGCGAATCAATGCGCGCGGGCGCAGGCCTTGCGCGACATGCGCAGATTCGCGAGGTGGGTCAGGGCCAGCAAGACGCCGCCAAAGATACTCGGGATCCGGCCTGCAAGGCCCTCCTCCCCGATGAGGTGGCCCAGGCCCAGGAGCGCTATCGCGGCGACGAAGCCAGCGACGACGCGTCGATCATGGTGCGCGCGCCAGCTCGAGCGGGCCGCGAACACGGCACAGATCGAAGCGATCACGATGATCGTGAGGTCGAAGTGATGGTCGGCGAGCAAGCCGAGGCCAAACGCCGGAAGCACGCCGAAGAGCAGTGGCACAGCGATGCAATGGATTGCACAAGCGAAGCCGAGGAACGCCCCGAAGCGGTCGAGCAGGGTCCCCGAGGCGTCATGGGTGTGCACCCCGGTCGGGGTCGCAATCGCACTAACGGCGGGGACTTGGAGCGGCTTTGGGAGACTGTGCTGCATGACGGGTGAGGGCTTCTCACACCGCGCCTGCAAATGCAAGCGCAGTGCAAGTAGCCCGTTCGGAGGCGAGCGGTCGGCGTCAGCCGGCGAGGTTGGCCGCCACGAAATCCCAGTTCGCGAGCTTGTCGACGACGGTGCCGATGAACTTCGCGCGGTCGTTGCGGTAGTCGACGTAGTAGGCGTGCTCCCACACATCGACTGTGAAGAGGGCCTTCACGCCGTGCTTCATCGGCAGGTCGGCGTTGGCGGTGGCCATCACTTCGAGCTTGCCGTCGCGCGCGACGAGCCAGCCCCAACCCGAGCCGAACTGGCCGGCCGTGGTCGCCGCGAACTTCTCCTTGAAGGCCTGGAAGCTGCCGAAGTCGCGGGTGATCGCGTCCGCGAGATCGCCCTTGGGCTCGCCACCGCCGCCGGGGGCGAGGCAGTTCCAGAAGAACGTGTGGTTCCACACCTGGGCCGAGTTGTTGAAGAGCCCGCCGGCCGAGGACAGGATGATCTCCTCGAGCGACTTCGTCTCGTTGTCCGTGCCGGCCACGAGCTTGTTGAGGTTGGTGACGTAGGCCTGATGATGCTTCGAATAGTGGTAGTCGAAGGTCTCGGAGCTCATGTGGGGGACGAGCGCGTCCTTGGCGTAGGGCAGTTTCGGAAGTTCGAAGGCCATTGAATTAGCTCCTGATTCATTCGCGAAGGCCCTCGGCCTAGGCAGCCGAGGGCAATACTGAGGCCGCGATCGCGGCGACGCCTCGCAAACACATGGACGGACATGCGGGCGCGTTGGGTGCCCGCCAGAGGTGGGCATGTATAGCGCGCTCGGGATTGGGCGCAACGGTCGGCGCGGTTGTGGTGCCGACCCCTCGGTCAGCGCGGCAGGGTGCCGACCACGTCCCATAGGACCGTCGTCAGGCCGAGCAAGAGGGCGAGAACGAACGCCACGCGCCCCTTCGAGAAGCGGCGCGCACGCTGCACTTCCAGGGTGCCGGAGGCGGCGCGAGCCCTGATGTCGTTGGTCGAGATGCCGCGTAGCGTTCCTGGATCGACGGAGCGCACCGCGATCCCGAGCGGGTCGTCTTCGGGGATGGTGTCGTCGGGGCCATAGCTGCGGCTGATGTCCTTGTCTGGATCGAAGCTGCCGGCGACCCGGTCGGTCGCCGCTTGGCTGATGCGGCGCTCGACGTCGGCGAACGCAGTGGCGAGCGCGATGCCGTCGGGAAAACGGTCGGCCGGGTCTTTAGCGAGGGCGCGCGCGAGGATGCGGTCGAGGCCGCCCAGGGCGAGGTCCTCGGCGTCGTCGAGAGCCTTCAGCGCGCTCGGGGCAGGCGCGAACTGATGTTGGTAGGCGAACGCGGGCGCGGTCGGCCCGTTGAACGGCAAGCTGCCGGTGAGGAGCTCGAACAAGGTGACACCGGCCGCATACACGTCGGAGGCCGGGCCGACGTTGGGCTTGGATGAGCTGTTCGAGCTCGAAGGCGCGCACTGCTCGGGCGACATGTAGGCGAAGCTGCCGATGAGGGTGCCGGCGACCGTCAGGTTGGTGAGCGCCGCGCGTCCCATCTGGAGGTCGACCTCGAACGCGCGCGCGATTCCGAAGTCGACGAGCTTCAGGGCTTCGCGACCTTTCGGATTCGCGACGACCATGAGGTTGCTCGGCTTGACGTCGCGATGCACGAGGCCCAGGGCATGTACGACGCCGAGCGCCTGGCCGAGCTGGTGGCCGAGGCGCAGCACGCGAGCAGGAGCAAGGCGACCTTCGGTCAGGAGGACCTTGTCGAGGGTCGTGCCATAGACGCGCTCCATCGCGAAGTAGAGACCGCCGTCGGGCAGGTCGCCGGAGTCGTGCACGCGCGCGACGTAGGCCGAATCGATGCGAGCGGCGAGCTGCACCTCGCGCCGGAAGCGCGCGCGCATCTCGGCGTACTCGCGCGGATTGCTGCTCACGAGCGCGGGCTCGACTGGCAGCAACTTGAGCGCGACCTCGCGTGCGGTCGAACGCTGCCACGCGCTGTAGACGACGCCCATGGCGCCCTCACCGAGCCGGCTCAACACGAGGTAGCGGCCGTCGATGAGGGTGCCGATGCGTGGATCGTCGAGGTTGGCGATCTCCAGCAAGCGGGCGTGCTGCGCGGTTGCGCAGCGCACCTGGTCAGTGGGGTAGCGCTCAAGACAGTCCGGACAGAGCTTGGCCTGGCTCAGAGACTCTGGAAGTACCACTTACCGCCCTCGAGGCCGAGGCGGAACGGCACGGGCATCGCGGTCGCCTCGCACTGCACGAAGATCTTCTTCTCTTCCGGCGAGATCTCGTCGGTGCGGGTGATCTTGATCGTGCCGTCGCCCTTGACGCAGTTCTTGGCGCGCCGCTGGGTGGCCGGGAGGTTGTAGGTCTTGAGCGACTTCTTTGAGTTGTCGTTCAAGCAGAGCTTGCTCGGGCTGCAGAGCTTGGTGAGCCAGTCATCCCACTTGTTGTCGCGGATGAGCTTCAGACCTTCGAGCAGGGTGGTCTCGGGATTCGCGGCGGGCGCTTCGGCTAGCGCAGTCCCACCAAGGAGGAACGTGGACGACAGGGCGAGGAGCAGGGTCTTCATTGCGGGTCTCCATGCTTCGAGACGGAGGCAGGCGATTGGTCGAGGTGCGGTCCCGCCCCAGAAGCGGCGCGACTGACGAACTCCTCGATACCGGATTCATTCCGAGCCTGCGGAGCAGACCACAAAGGTAATCCGGCGGCAATCGGCGCACCGAAGCCTCCGAAGCCTCAAGGCACGATTACGAGACGTCGGACCCGCCCACGTGCATCCGCGAGCACGAGCCCGAGCGGCATACCGAGGCGCGGGCAGCTCCCGAGCCAGGCGCTCTCGCCGATGTCCGTCATGCCGCGCGCGCTCAGGTGGTCGCAGCCGCAGGTCCACGCCTCGAAGGTGCGCAGGGCAGGCGGCGGCGGCCCGTAGAGGAGGACCGCGGTGTCGATGGCGGGCAACGGTGGGTCGGCGAGCGGCGGCAGGGTCGTGCGCACGAGCGTCTGACCCGCTCTGCGGCAGATCGTGATGTCGACGTTGCCTTCGTCGGATCGCTCCCATGCAACGGGGCACGCACCGACTGGCGCCGCGAGTGGCCCGAGCACGGGTAGCGGCGCCGCGGGAGAGGTCGGTTGCAGACGGCACTTCGGAGCGCCCGCGAGCATGGGTGTGCTCGGGAGCCCGACGAGCTTGGCGACGTAGCGATCGAGCGCCGCGTTGGCGACGAACGCGGGCCGAGCTTCGGCGAGGCGAGCCAACCACGATGCGCGCTCGGGACTGGCTTCGAGAGGTGCTGGGAAGTCGTCGAGCCAGTCGCTGAAGCGGGCCAGCGCGACGTTGCCGTCGAGGGTCTGTTGCACGTTCGGTGAGGCCCGGTTGGCGGCCTTGCGGGCGGACTCCGAGAGGCTCTTGGCGAGGCTGGCGTCGTTGGCGAGGAGGGCCGCGCAGGCCTTGGCGCTGGCGACTGCCAGGGGTGCCGCACCAAGCGCACTGGCCCGCTCGATGAGGCGACGGGCGCGTTCGATCGCGCGGCGAGCGGCTTCGCGACGGGCTGGGTCGGCGCGCAGTCGACCTTCGAAGAGGTCGTCGGCAAAGGTGCTGTGGCTTGGATGCACCGTGCGGCATACGAGCGGCTCGAGGGGCGCCGGGAGACGGTCGAGGGCGTCGAGCCAGGGGGCCGATGCGCTCGCGTCGGACATCAGGGCGAGCGCGTGCGCGAGCGTCACCTCGGGGAGCGGGATGCTGTCCTTGTCGAGCCGCTCGTCGAGGCGGCCGAGGAAGCGCGCCGCGGCTCCACGCTCGCCGATGAGCGTCAGCGCGAGACCGGCTTGATACACGTCCTCGAGCGCGTCGAACCAACCGAAGGCCTGGTCGAGCGCGGCGGTGCGCGCCTTGATGTCGGAACGGCGCACCCGGAACTCGGTCTCGAGAAAGCGCGGGACGGTGCCGGCTCGCGCGAGGGAGCGCGGATCGAAGCCGGCGACCGCGGCGAAGAAGGCGCCTCGGAAATCGGCGCGACGCTCGGCGTCGGAGGGCGCGGCGGCGCCGTCGAAGGCCGCGGGGCAGCCGTCGAGCGTGAAGTCGTTGACGCGATGGCCGAGCTCGTGGGCGAGCACGAACGCGAGAAAGTCTTCGCCAAGTCCGCTGGTGCTGCCAAGGCCCGGCACAGGGCCCGGCAGATAGACCGCCTCCAGCAGGGTGTACGGAACATAGATGATCGGCGGCGTGCTCGGGCAGATCCAGGCCGCTGGAGGGTACGGGCGACCGTCCTTCTCGACCGCCTCAGGAGCGAGCAGGACGATGCCCGTTGTGCGCTCGGTGAGGGCCTCGACCGGCTCGGCGAGCTTGCCCCAGACCGCGAGCGCGGACTGTGCGAGCGGATGAGAGGATGCGAGCCGAGGGGCCGCCGCGAACTGTTTGCAGGGTCCACGATCGACTCGCATCGCGCCGGCGAGGCCATCACCGCAGCGACCTCCGGGTGCCGGGGTGGGCGACAACGCGAACGCTGACGGTGACGCGCTTGCGACGGTGAGCAAGGCGAGGAAAACGACCAGCGTGGTCAGTGCCCCACGCCGCGTCCAAGACGGATGGGCGGGACGCTGGGACGCAGCGGGACACGGGTATGTCGGCATCATTGCAGCGAGAAGAACGCATCGCGCCGGGCGATGTAGTCCGCGAGACCTCTTTCGCAAGCGCTCCTGTCGGCCGCTTCGACGAGGATGGCCGAGCAACCGCTGATGACGCGCTGGCGCCGTGCCTCGGCATCATCGGGCGCAGCGAGCCCGAGCAGCGTGCGATCGGCCAACTGCTGGGCGAGGGATATCTCGGGGGCGGCGGGAGGCTGCTTGGTCTTGCGGGCACGCGAGAGGTCGATCACCGCGCCGAGCAGGAAACCGCGGTCGCGCGCGCTCGGCGGTGACGCGCCGGCAAAGCCGAAGCCACCCTCGGGAGCGACCTCCTCGACGAGCAGGCTGGCCATGCGTGCGTCGACGTCAGGGGTCCGCGCGCCACCGCTCACAACGAGGAAGACGGCCGCGGCGGCCGCCAACACGATCGCGCCGATGAGCGCGATGCGGGTCGAGCGTGAGGCCGCCGACGGGACGGGACGGGCACGCGCGGACTCGCCCTGGGCCCGCAGAGGACGCGGATCGGCGGCCGCAGCGTCGTTGCGCGCACGGACCGCCCCGAGCGAACGCACATTGTCGGCGCGTGCCGAGGCCCAGTCGACGGCGCCATCGCGGCGCCGGACGATGTCGTCCCGCAGGGCTGCGAGGCGTGCCTTCACGAGGCCAGGACTGGTCGGTGTCAGCGCCGCTGTGAGCTGCGCGTGGGTTGTCGCAAAATCATCGAGCCAGGCAATGAAGTGCGCGCGACCCGCGGCCTCCTCGGCGATGAGCCCGGGATCTTCCTCGTCGTCGCCGAAGATCCAGGCGATTGCGCGCAGCTCGAGCGCGTCGTTGGCGTCGGCGGGCGGCTCGACCGGCGTGCCGTCAGCAGCGAGATCGGGTTCGGTCATGAGCGACCTCCAGTGGCGCGAGTGATGATGTGTTTCACGCGGCCCATTCGGCGAGCGCGCCGCGCAGTCGCTCGAGGAGCTTTTTCAGGACGTAATACGGTGACTTCGGAGGCCAGCCGCACTTCTTCTGAGCCGCTGGCACGCTGTCGGTCTCGAGCACGGTCGTGATGAAACAGCGCTCTTCGGGGGTCAGGCGACCGAGTTCGCCCTTGACCGCTTCCTCGCGTCGCTCGCCGAGGAGCGACTCCTCGGGGTTGGCCTGGGTAGGGTCCGGGCGACCCTCGAGACCGCGCGACGGCCCGTCGTCGGCTTTCGGATCTTCGAGCAATGCCGCCTTCTTGCGACTCTCGTCGATCACGATGTTGCGCATCGTTCGCCACACGAGCGCCATCAGCTGGTTGTGAGGCCGATCGCGCAGTGAGGTCTCGTCGTAGTTCGTGAGGATCCGCGAGAGCGCCTCCTGCACGAGGTCGTCGGGCGAGAGCGCGCCCTCGCGGTGGCGGCTCGCCCCCGCGAGCAACATGCGCGCCCGCGACTCGAGTTCGAAGCGCAGCGCGTCGAAGAACTTCCCGGCCCCGGCAGGTGCTGTGCTGGAAGTGGGGGAAGAGGTCATCCGTGGGTCTCCAGGGAGTGCGGCGAGCGCCGACGGTAGGCCTTGGGCAGGATGGCGAAGCCTGGACTCCAGGCCTTCGGCAGGATGGCGAAGCCTGGACTCCAGGCCTTCGCAAGTATGGCCAAGCCTGGACTGTGGTCCCGCTTGCGACGCTGCGCGAGACCTTTGCGCTGGACGCGAGCGCAGTCGCTGCGAGTCCGTAGCGCGAACACGCGGCACGCACCATAGCCCCTCGGATCCTACCTGTCATCTCGTGCCTCGCCTTGCCGCCCTGCAAGTCCGGGGCGGCGTCAGCGGAGACGGGGCGCCCTGCGCGAATCAAAATCCGCGGGGCAAAGTCGGGATCGGTGAGGTCGTGCTGCTGATGCTGGGTTTGGGTGGCGGCGTGCCACCGTCGTTGCTCGCCCGGGTAAGTGTGAGGTAGGCGACGAGCGCGAGGATCAACGCGGCGATGCTGATGGCGCTGTAGATGACGGGGGCACGCGACCGACGCGGCGGCGCGGTTGGCACAGGCGCGGCTGCGGGCACCGGGAGCGGCAGGGGGCTGATGCTAACCGGGTGCGTCGGGAGCTGTCCGAAGGAGGCTGGCTCCGGCAGCGCGCGCACCTCGAGCTCGGTCGGGAACAACCTGGGACGCTTCACGGGGATCATGCCGACCGAGGCCCGCAGCGCCGTACGCATCTCGGCGGCGCTGCCGAAGCGGTCCGATGGGTTCTTGGCCATCGCGCGATGCAGCACCGCGGCGAAGGGGATCGGCGCCATCACGATCGGTGGCAGCGGCGGCGCGGTCTCGTGCAGGTGGCGATGGTAGATCTCGTAACGCGTGCGGGCCCGGAATGGGAGATGACCACCGACCATCCTGTAGAGGATGATGCCGAGCGCGTAGAAGTCGCTGCGGATGTCGGGCTCGCCGCCGAGGATCTGCTCGGGTGACATGTATTCGGGCGTGCCGCAGATGCGGTGCTCGCCGGTGACCTCGGACTCGAGTTCGGGGGCGATCGGATCGTCGTCTGGGAAGAACGGACCAAAGCGCTCGGCCGCGCTCGGCCCGACCAGCCGTGCGATGCCGAAGTCGAGGATCAGCACCCGCTCGGCTTCGCCGCTGCCGGGAGCGGCCGGCGCGACGAACAGGTTGGCGGGCTTGAGATCACGGTGCACAATCTCGCCACCGTGGGCATGCTCGAGCGCGGCGAGCACCTGATCGGCCAACAGTACCGCGGTCTTCGGAGTCACCGTCCGGGCGACCGCCAGGCGCGTGGCGAGCGTCTCGCCCTGGAGCAGCTCCATGCTGATCCAGGCGAGTTCCCCGTCTTTGCCGTGCTCGAAGACGCGCGCGATGTTCGGGTGGCGAAGGCTCGCCGCGAGGATTGCGCCGCGCTCGAAGCGCGCCAGCTCTTGCGGGTCGGTCGACAGCAGCAGCTTGAGTGCCACGCGCTCGTCGTTCTTCGTGTCGCGGGCGACCCACACCGAGCTGCCGGCGCCGCCGACGCCCAACATCGTCTCGACCGCGAAGCGCCCGGCGATGCGGTGTCCCCCGCGATCGGTGACGAGCTTCCAACCATCGCTTGGACAGCGAAGGCGGTCGTCAGGCCAGGCCGCAAGACACCTTGGACACAACACGTGGCACCCCGATGTTCAAAGTCGGTCGCTCGCCAAAGAGACTTGAGGTCTTTTCGGGAAAGCCAGGGGTAGGCGGGCGGGAAAGCCGCAAGAAACCACGCCGCCGCGCGGGCCGAAGGAGTGTGCTTCCCGGCGCGCGCCGATTCCAGTCGCCCGTCTGGGTTCGGGTTACCGGAAGTCCCCGATCAGCTGAAAGGCGCTCCAGAAGCGAGGATCAACGAAGGGCTTCTGGCCATCGATGGCGATCTCCAGCATTGCGAGCTGGGCCGCGCGGAGGGCGCCGAGGGTGTCACCGCTGCCAGCAGCGAGTCCGTTGTAGAAGGCCTCGACCAGGAAGCGGGTCGCGCGATCGTCGACGTCCCAGAGCGACGCGATGAGCGTCGGCACACCTGCCAGCGCAAAACCCTCGGCGAGCGACATCGCCTCGGGATCGCCCGTGTCGTTGTCGGACGCAGACTGGCAGGCCGACAGGAACACCAGCGCGATCTTGCCGCGGAGGCCGTCGAGGCCTGCGATGCGGCCGACCGTGAGGCGGCCGGAGGCGAGCAGCAGAGAACTGTCGAGCGGATTATGGGCGAGCGTGCCGTGGGTCGCGAAGTGCAGGATGCGGTGATCGGACGAGAGCGTCAGGAGGCGCTCCTCGGTGGCGTCGGCGCCGCGCAGGATGGTTGCGCGGAGGATGGCCGGCAAGCGATCGAGCTCCTTGCGCGCCTCGGGCAGGCTGCCATCGGGGTCGGCCAGGCCGAGCACGGGTCCGAGCACAGCGAGCTTGCGTGGCCCGGCGAGAAGCGGCGCCAGCGTCGTGGCCGAGGCGACTGCGAGGCGCCAATCCTGGAGGGCGTAGCGGACAGGCGCAGCGACCGTGGACGCAACGAGCGCCGCGAACGGCACCTCGAAGAGCGGGCCATGCGGGAGCAGGATGACGGTCGCGGCAGAGCGCTCGGCGTCCGGGACGAGCCTTGCGACCGGCGCCAGGAGCCACGCGTAGAGCTCGCGCCCGAGCGGCTCGGCGAGGCGCGCATCGGTCGCGAGGAGCTTGCGATAGCGCGCGATCGTGTCGCTCAGCTCGACGGCATCGATGGCGACGCGCAACGCGGTGATCGGCCCGAGTGTCGTGGGGGTCTGGGCGGTCGGCGATGGCGCGCGTCCGGGGCGCACCACGAACAGGTAGAGCGCGTCACCCGTCACGAAGTACTCGACCAGGATGGTGCCCTTCGGAAGCTTCCGCCGATCGGTGGCAAGGCTCGTCGGGTCGCGCGCGAGCGCCTTCCAGTGGGCTGGATGCTCTTGTTCGAGCCGCTGGGCGAGCGGCACCAGCTCGGCCTGTGATGCGGCCGCGAGCATTATCAGCTCGTTCCTTGCGCGCGTGTCCGGCGCCGGGGCGTCGGCATCCTCGCGCAAGCGGGCCTGGACGGCGTCGGCCCGGGCACGAGCATCGGCGTAGACGGCCAGCTCGGCGGCGAGGGCGGGATGCGCCGTCTGACGCAGGCGCTCGAGATCGAAGCTGCGCGCGAGCGTGGCGGTGCGTTGCAGTTCGAGCAGCTCGAGCGCTTCTTCGTGGCGACCGAGCTCGAAGAGCAGGTCGGCGGCCTGCTGGAAGACCGCCAGGGTCTCGCCGAGGCCAAGCGGGAGGGTGCCCGCGGCAAGCGGTCTGGCAAGCCGCTGCGCCGCCGCCAACGCGAGCCGCGCCGCGTCTTCGCGCTGCCCGAGTGCTGCCGCGACGCGCGCTTCGAGGTGGCCTGTGCGCGCGTTCAGTTCATCGAGCTCGATGTGCGCCCCGAACCGAGACGCTTCGACGAGCACGGCGCTGGCAGCGCTCGGGTTGGATGTCGCGAGCCGGGCCGTGGCGAGCGCCAGCAGTGCACGCACATGCAGCACGTCGCGCCCCAACGAGGCAGCGAGGGCTGGGGCGTCAATGACCAGCGCGAGGGCCCGCTCGGCGATCTTCCGGGCGCGTGGCCGATCGATCTTGCGCCGGTCGTTTGGGGCCGGGCGAGCGGCGCTGGTGCTCGATTGTAGGAGGGATTCGGCGAGATCGATGCGGGCGCCGAGCGCGTCGCCGCTGGCACCGTGTCGCTCGAAGCGAGCGAACGCTGCCTCGAGCAGACGGGTTGCAAGCGAAAGGTCGCCGGCGAGCAGCAGCTCGGCGCGTCCGAGGTTGGCGTCGGCGCGCGCGACCGAGAGGTCATCGTTCCCTCGTACAGCCGCTTCACGGGCGGCGCCGAGCCACTTGCGGGAGGCGCCGAGGTCGCCTTGGGCAAGTGCCAGCGAGCCGAGCTCGAGCAGGGCCTCACGCTCGGCCTCGCCATCGCCGTCGATGACCGCGGCAGACAGCACCTCCTCGGCTTTGGCGGCGGCCAACGCGAGCTCTGAACGCAGACGCAGCACGCGTGCAATGGCCATCGTGGCGCGGCGCGCGCGCGCGCGATCGTGCTGTCCAGCATAGCCCGCGACGGCCGCGTCGAGCGCCGTGCGAGCCTCGGTGACACGCCCGCGCTGGATTGCAACCAGACCGAGCTCTTCGTCCGTGCGCGCGAGACAGCGGTCGTCGTCGAGCGCGTCGCATTGACGGAGGTGCTCGTGCAGCGTGTCCTCGTAGACGTCGAGCCGGCTGCGTGGCGGCGCGCTCGCAGCCTTTTCGTCGCGGGGACCGAGGCGGGCCAATAACGCCTCGAAGGCGCGGATCCGCTCCGGGTTGCCGTCCTGTTGCGCGGCCTGGAGTCCCTCGCGCGCGGGGCCATTGGCATCCTTCTCGAGCCCGAGTGTAACCAGCGCCTCACACGCAAGCAGCGCCGCATCCAGCACGCGCGCAGGCGCGCCGACCGGCTTCAGGATGAGGCGCGCCTCCTCGGCCAACAAGCGCTGGGGCTTCGCGTCGCCCCGGTCGCGCGCTTCGAGGGCGTGGGTCATGAGCAGCTCGGCGCGAACCCCTTCGCGTGCATTCTTTACGAGCTCGAGCGCGGCTTTGCCACCGTTATCGCGCGCGAGCGCCCAAGCCCTGTCGAAGTCGCCTTCGGCAAGCGCCGCGCGCGCCAACGCGAGGCTCGCGTCGGCAATGGCTGAGGCCTTCCCGAGTGCCGCCGGCAGGTCGAGCGCGCGTTGCAGATCGCGTTGTCGCGTCAACCGCTCGAGCCGCCGCCGGCGTTCAGGCGTCGGCACCTGCGCCGCAATCTCGGCGGCCTGCAGCCGGTCGGCGGGCGGGAACAGGTCGGCACCGGCGGGACGCGTCGATGGCGGGCTCGCGATAGCCCACGCCGCCTCACGATGGAGTGCGGTAAAGGCCGTCAACCCCGGCAGTTCGGCCATCGCGATGCGCTCGAGCCCGACCGCGACGAGCGCGCGAATACGGCGCAAGAGGACGCGCGCAGTGGCCTCCGATCCGTTGGGCCCGACCTCCGCGAGCGCTTTCTGTGCGTTTGCCAGCCGGTGCACCGCGGCCGCCACCAGGCCAAACCGCGGTGCCTTGCGCCCAAGGCGATCAGCGTATTCGAGCGCTTCCCCGTCCCGCTCGTCGAAGCGCGCGCGTGCGGCCGTCGACCGCACCATGGTGTAGGTCATCGACAGGCTCTTGCCAGCGCCACGA
>Ga0209490_10000777_pt1 | contig 31646 bp, 25 predicted proteins | sample MAT06_FD_187209 | JGI IMG/M metagenome (GOLD analysis project Ga0209490, IMG submission 187209) | Freshwater microbial communities from Lake Fryxell liftoff mats and glacier meltwater in Antarctica - MAT-06 (SPAdes) (version 2) | ecosystem: Environmental > Aquatic > Freshwater > Ice > Liftoff...
AACGGCGTAGCGAGCGAGACTCGCCAACTTCGGGGCCAGCGCGCCCAGGCCACGCGGCTCGAGGTACGAGCGCATCACGTTCGAGCCGGTGACGCTGTAGTCCGCGACCCAGCGCTGGATGAGCGCAGGCCGGTCGACCGTGAGGATTTGTTTCTTCTCGTCGCGGTGGATGACCGCTTCTCCCTCCAGGAAGCTCACGACGCGCGAGACGGTGCCCAGCGGAGTGCCCGATCGCTCCGCCAGCGTGCGGACTCCGTAGGGCGGAGAAAAGTCGCAGAGGGCCCGAACGACGCGGGCTGCGGCCGCTCCCTTGAGGCTCTGAAGAGGACGAGGCCGGCGCTTCGGATCGCGATCGGCACCCTGGCTCTCCACGAAGACCGCGGGGTCGCGCACGACGACGCGGAGGTTGCCGGTTTCGTCCGCGTAGCTCGCACCCGCGGCGGCGAGAAGTTCCCGCGCTCGCGGACTCAGGAACGGAGCGATGATCAGGCGTTCGCCGAGACCCGAGGGCTGAGCCAGGATGTTCGCGACGTCCCTGGGCAGAATCTGCTTGCGCGGGATCAGCCGCAGCTTGGCACGTCGTCCGTCGGGCGCGCGGAGGGTCAGGATGCCGGCGTCGTCAGCTCCAGGTCGCAGTTGCACGCCCCATCCGGGCGGCAGCCGGCTCCGAAGCGCGTCAGCCGCGAGCCGCGCGCGGGGCGTTCCACCCGAGGCGCCGTTCCTCATGACGCGGAACATAGCGTTTTGCGGAACATACGGCAAGGCGTCTGCTCAGAACCCCTGGTGACTCTTCGGGGTAGCGGGCAAGCTTGGACGCCGACTCCGCCGTTCACGATGAGCACCGTCCTACTGGCGGTTACATCGAGCGCCACCTTCGTCGGTCGCGCATCCTTGAAGCGCGCGCACCGGGACGGCTCCTTCCGCGCACCCACTCGTGCAATTGGCGGAGACTGCTGAAGCGTTGGAACTCGGGCTGGGTCAGCAGCTCGCGGTAATCGACTTTAGGCTTATCGGAAACCGACGCCGGTCCGACGCCCGCGCCCGTCCCGGCACCAAACGCTGCGCCTGCGCGGCGCGGCAGGAACTCCACGCACACGGACCAGTATTGGCGACCTTGGGCGACCACGGCAGCCTTCTCGATGCACAGCACCTTGTGTGTGCGGAGGAACCGATTGAGCTGCTCGGTCGCCTCCTCGTCGCCTTCCATCGGAATCGAGAACACCTGAATCTGCATGCGTCCTTCCTCTCTCGCTGACCGCTGCGCGCGGCCACCGGCTGCGGCATCTACGGCTTCGCTCCGCTCGCCTCCGTGCCTTCGCCTCAGGCCGCGCTCCGCTCGCTCACGGGACGAGAACTGGGGCGAGGACGACCCGGAACCCGATGTAGTCGTCCGTGTTCCCGGGACCGTAGCTGAACCGGATCGCGGAGCGACAGTCGCTCGAGTAGTTGATCCAGCCGCCGCCGCGGGTGACCCGGCCGGGGCCGCCCGTGACGAACGGATCCGTGACCGGGGCTCCGCCGTAAGCCGCGTACGAATCGAGGCACCACTCCCACACGTTGCCTTCCATGTCGTGCAGGCCCCACACATTCGGAGCGTAGCTACCGGCAGGCACCGTGCCGCTCGAGAAGCAAGATGAATTCGAGTGGAACGAGTACCAGAACTTGGCCCGGTTGCAGAACAACGCGTTGCCGACGCCGAACTCCGTCGTCGTCCCACCGCGACAGGCGTACTCCCACTCAGCTTCGGTGGGTAGGCGGTATTGATATCCGGGCGGGACGTTGCCAAGCGCTGACTGCTGCGTGGTCAACGCCGCACAGTATGCCTGCGCGTTGAACCAGCTCACTCGCTCGACGGGATTGCTCGCACCGGGGAAGTACGACGGGTTCGTGCCCATCAGCGCCGCGTATTCGGCCTGCGTCACTTCGTGCTGCCCCATCCAGTAGCAGTAGCTGATCGTGACATCGTGCACGGGCCCGATCGGTCCGTAGTACGGAGGCCCGCTCGCCGCGTTCGAGCCCATCTGGAACGATCCTGAGGGGATCGCCACCGTCCCCGCCGGAGTCGGCCAGCCGTCGGGACAACCGGGCTTCGACCAAAGGTCCGCCCCGACCGCGAGCTCTTGTCCGACGGTGCCCTGAACGACGACGGTCAGACGCAGATCGGTCCGGGCTCGGACATTGGGGTCGGGGTAGGTGACGGGGTTGGCGAGAGGCTGGAGAACGCCGAGCACATTCACCGGCAACGTCACTCCCGCCGGATTCGGCGGCATGGCTCCGAGTGTGAGCGTGCCGATACTCGGCAAGGGCAGCACACGCCCGCTCACGGTCTCGTAGCGCAGCTCGACCGTCGCGCCACCCGCTACGGTGAGATCTGCCGCGCTCGCGCCCGGCACGCTGGAAACATTGGTGAGCTTCAGGCGCCCCTCGCCCGGCTGGGTCGTGGTGTCGATGTCGGCCTCGATGCCCAGCCGGAAGAAGTGATTGATCGCCCCTGCACACTCGGAGACCGCGCGCGGAATCAACGTCGACGCATGATGGCGCACAACCTCGGCATTGGTCGCGAGCAGCGTGTAGGGTCTCGGGTCCAACGGCTCACCCACGCCACCGAGGAGATCGAGCAGGCCCGACTTCCTCCGCGCCATCTTGAGCGGCGGGATCGTGTTGTGGAGCGAGGCCGAAGCAAAGACGTAGGTCTGCGTGAACGGGAACGTGCCTTCAGTCCCGACGTAGGTTTCGGTGCCGTTGGGGTTCGCGTACGTGGGCCCGTTCTGCCAGATCGTGTCGTCGCTGTAGAACTCGCGGTTCGTTTGCCTGGCTGACTCACGGATCGAGGTGCGGGTGTACTCCATCAACCCCTGCCGGTAGATCGGCGCACCGAGGTTGCGTACGGCCGTCGCGACGGTGGAATCGAGGCTCGAGCCGTCCATGCTCACTGCGTCGGCAGCCCACAGCTCCAGTGCGCTGTAGCCGTCCAGCACCGGCAACCAGGTTGGTGCGATATGGGAGTGCGAATCGTTGCGCGTGTGCGACGGCTGGTGTGCGTCCTGGATGAGATGCAGCACCTGTCCGAGCGAGCGGAACAGATCGACGCGATGACCTTCGCGGTCGTCAGGATCCTGCTCGAGGAGCGAGGAGACGTAGTGCGATCGCGCTTGTTCCCAATTGAAGGCATTGGAGACCTCGGTGGAGCCCCAGATCTGGCTCGCAAACGAGATTCCGAAGCCACCACCGTTCACGCCATCGCAGAAGTGGTTCAGGAACCTGAGATATGCGTCTTCCGTCACGCAGCCAGCCGCGATGAGATCTTGGGGCCGCGAGTCCCAGACCCAGGGCTCTCGAAGAGTCGTGAGATCGAAGTTCAACGCCCCGAGCCGCAGGCCCCCGAACGTCGTCTCGGGCAAGTCCCATTCGAGGCGGTTGAGCGCAGGTTCCAGCACGCTCGAGCGCTCGACGGCCCAGTAGCCCATCCTGCGGTGGGTGCCGACTTCGTAGAGCACGGACGACAGCGACACGGTGATAACGAGTCCAACGAGTTGCATGGGGAGTGCCGGGGGTTGGAGAGAGGGATCAGAGACCGAGCAGCAGCCAACGGCTTGTCACCACGTCGCGTCGAAGCTCCATGACGATCGGCTGAGCGCCGGGCGTGCCCGGGTCGACCATCGCGTGCACCGTGGACAGTCGAGCGGAGCGCGACAGCTCCGACGCCGACCCGACGCGTCCCGCGAGCGCGCGATACGCCGGACCCTTTACGGGATCGGCCAACACGCTCGCGAGGAGCGGCGCGGTCTCGCCCGCGACGAGATCGTTGGCCGTCGCATCCGCGCTCTGGTGCACGGCGGTGAAGAAGCGCGTGACCACCTCGACCGGGCTTTCGCCGATCGGCTCCGGCAGCAGCAGCCGTCGCAGTCGCGCGGCGCCCGCAACGGCGACCAGCGTCCGACTTCCCGTCGTACGCACGGCCGCCACGGGTGCGTTCGGAGCGATGTCGAGGCTCGCGCGCACCGCGCCATCGCGATCGCAACGCAGCAACACGCGATTGGCCGGATCCACGATCAAAACGCCCTGATCGACATCCACGCTCGCGCGCGCGGGAGCGCTGGGATCGATTCCAACCGCGTTGGTGCGATAGGCGATGCGCGTGCCGCTGAACTCGAACACGGCAAGATCGCCGTCCGCGCCGTCGAGCACGCTGACATGACCGGCGAAGTCCGCCACCAGGCTCACCGGGCGCGCGACGTCCGCGCCGGTCGGCAACGCGAGTTGGAAGTCGCCCGCGCCGTCAAAGCGCTGCAAGCGACCGTTGCCGGCGTCCGCAACCCACACGTGCGCGCCGCCCACGACGCGCAGGTACTGAACGTCCGCGGGCTCGTTGAACTGAGCGTCTCCGGTTCCCAAGCCGCCGACGACGCCGCTGGTTCCGAAGGTCGTGTCGGGAAGGAACGCGCTCGAGCGGGAGAACTTGCGCAGTTGGTGCAGCGCGCGATCGACGGCGTACACGTTGCCGTCCTCGTCGACATCGATCGCGACGAGCTCTTGCACCGCGGCGAGCGTGTGCGAGGCAACGAGAGCTCCGGCCTCGGTGAAAACGTGCAGTCGCGAGTCCTGCGTCAGTACGAGCACTTGCTGGTTCATCCGGTCGACAGCCACGTCGCGCGCTGGAACGGGAAGCTCGAACTCGCCTGGCGCGTCCGTGACCGACGGCGGCGCGGTGATCGTGACCGTCTCCGACTGGTCGCCCGAATCGTGATGGATACCGTTCGCGACACGCATGACCACGCGCGGCCGGTAGTAGCCCTCCGCCGGAAAGGTCCACGCGAGGGTGCCGCTCGCCGGGAACGCCGCGTCGAGCCGACCGTCACCGTCGGCATCGATCCAAGCCTCCGACGGCGCGCCGATGCCCGCGCTGGTGGCGGTGATCTGAACGGGTGTCGCGGGGTTCTGGACGCTGGAAGGGCTGACCGTCACGCGGACACCTTCGACGCTCGCGGGCGGATGGACGACTTGAAGCGTGCGCGTGAGAACCTGTCCGGTCGGACGACGCCCCGTGACGACGAGTCGATTCGTTCCGTCCCACACAGGCACTCCGAGGGCGAAGCTGTCACCCTGGAATGGGTGAGCATCCGTGCGCACGGCCTGCGTCCCGGAAGCGGTGGAACCGAGCGAACTCGACTCGACCCAAAGTTCGGCCCAGTTCGCCCCGTCAACGCGCACCGTCACCGTCGAGGTGGCGATCACCGCGCCGTTCGGTGGGGAGAGCACGAAGAGGTCGATGGCTCGTCCAGCGACCGTTGGCGCGATCACAGGCACGGCCTGAGGGACGGGGGGCACGGCAGTGAGCGGACTCGTTTCGCCAGGAGCGCGGCCTCCTGCATCTCCGCCGCCGCAGGACTCGAGGCCGGCGGCGATGACGAGAGCCAGAACACCGGCAAGGCGCGGAAGTCGAAGCATGGAGGCGAGGAGTGAAGAACCGGTCGATAGGGGAAGCGACGAACTCGCCTTCCGGGGAAGGGCGTGCGAGTCGGAATGGCCCAAGGATCCGCGAACTGGGGCAGGCCCGCAAGGTCTCACCCAGCCAGCCTCCCAATTCTCCAGGACGACCGGGGGGGGGCGTTACGAGGCATCTGACTAGGCGGGTTTCCTGTTCGACGACGAACAGAGCCTCGTGCGCGTCGACATGAGCGAATACATGGATAAACACGCGGTTGCGCCTCTGATCGGCGCGCCGCCCGGGTAGGTCGGCTACGACGAAGGCGGCGCGTTGACGGAAGCCGTGCGCCGCAAGCCACACGCGGTCGTGCTCTTCGACGAGGTCGAGAAAGCGCACATGGACGTGTTCGACATCCTGCTGCAGATCCTCGACGACGGTCGCTTGACCGACGGTCAGGGCCGTACGGTCGACTTCACGCAGACGCTCGTCTTGATGACGAGCAACCTGCGCGACGAGGCTCAGGTCCGCGACTTCTTCCGCCCCGAGTTCCTGAACCGCCTCGACGAAGTCCTCGTCTTCCAGGCACTGAAGCGCGACGAGCTCCGCCGCATCGTGGACGTGCAGATCGCGCGCCTCGCGAAGCACCTTGCCGAGCAGGAGATCGGCCTCGAGGTGACGGAGGCCGCGAAGGACGAGCTCGCACGCCAGGGCTGGAGCGAGGAGTACGGCGCGCGCCCGCTGAAGCGCGTGATCCAGCGGCACGTTCAGAACGCGCTGGCCAACGCGATCCTCTCGGGCCGGATCGCACGCGGTGACGTCGCGGTCGTGGACAACTCGGGCGAGAAGTTCTGGGTGGCGCCGCGCACGGCGGAGAAGCCGACGCCCGAGCCGGCCGGCGCCTGAGCGGCAACCTCAAACTACTATCCAGAAAGAGTTTAGGGAGCATACCCCATCGAATCGCATTAGAGTGTCGAAAGATCAGTATGATTTCGACATTGCAATGCAAGAGCTGGTTCCGATCCTGGCTAGGTCCAACCCTTGGTGGGCCGACCCCAAGGAGCGCGCCGCCCGGCGTGGCCTCGTCGAGCGACCGGAGCTTCAGCTGGTCCTGGCAGCCCTGGAACCTTCCAGCGGCGCATCCGGCTCGCTGCGTGCCCAGGCGCTGATCGGACCGCGACAAGTCGGGAAGACCACGCTCGCGCGGCAGATCATCGATCGGCACCTCGACGGTGGTTGGCCGGCCGGGCGCGTTCTGTACTTCGACTTCTCGACTGCGCTCCTGACCAGCAAGGCATCCGTCGATTCCGTGGTGGAGCACGTGAAGCCCGGTCCGGGACCTCGACTCATCGTCCTCGACGAAGTCACGCACGCCGCGAATTGGTCGCGAGCGATCAAGGAGATGGTCGATCGCGCCCGCCGAGAATCGGAGACCGCACCCGACCGGATCGTGATCCTCGACTCCTCCGCTTCCGCGTTGCGTGGCGGCGAGATCGCCGACCTGCAAGGCCGCACGGAGAAGCACTGGATCGAAGGGCTCGACTACGTGTCGTTCCTTCGGCGCCTCTTGCTCCCAGAGGAATCGCTCGACGGATTGCGCGCGCGGTTGCCGGACCCGCTCTCGCGCTACCTGGCGATCGGCGGGCTGCCTGGAGTCAGCCAGTACGCGGACGTGCAAGAAGCCCGTGCGCGCCTGCGTGACGACATCGTAGGCGTCGCCATCCATCGCGATGTGGCGCAGGGCATCCGCGACGTCGCGCGGATCCAGCGCCTCTTCACCTACCTCGTTCGTGCTTCGGGCGCTCAGATCAAGTCGAGCGAAGTCGCCAAGGACCTGCGCGCCGACGGCGGTGAGGAGACGCTCGACACGCGTACTGTCGAGTCGTGGATCGAATTGCTCGTGCAGGCCGGCCTGCTTCAGCGCCTGGACCCGTGGACGCTGCCGCGCAAAAAACAAAAGGCCAAGGCGCAACTCGCATCGGTCCCCAAGCTCTTCGCTTTCGATCCGGGACTCGTCACGGCGCTGAATCCGAGCCCGGAGCCCCTCGATCGTCCCGGCGTCCGCGGCGCCGTGTTCGAGAGCGCTGTCTACCGGCATCTTCGCGGCGTGCGCGTCGGCGGACGTCCGATCTCGATCGGGTTCCTGCGCCGCAAGGACGAGAGCGAGATCGACTTCGTCCTGGACGACGGCGAGAAGGCGATCGGTGTCGAGGTCACGAGCGACATCGACGCGCGCAAGAAGGTCGGCGACGCGTTGGCCCTCGCCGAGGAATTCGACATCTCGCGCGTGCTCTTCATCCACGGCGGGCGCAGGCGTGTCGATCGCGGGGAAGCGATCGAACTCGGCCTCGAGGACTTCCTTCTCGACCCGCGCGGCATCCTCGAGGAGGCGTTCCGATGAGCGAGCGCGCGGGAAGCGGTCCCGAATACCCGCTCGGCAGCGTCGAGGGCTTGGCGCTCGAGTTCAAGAGCGTGGGCGCTTTGAAGTCTCCGGCAGGCATCGCGCGCGAGGTCGTGTCGATGCTCAACGAACAGGGTGGCGAGGTCTGGATCGGATTCAGCGAGCGTGATGGTCGTGCTGACGAAGAGCAGGATGTTCCGGCTCCCGACTCGGCCAAGGAATCGCTCGAGCGGTCACTCGAGCAGCGCATCCAGCCTTGGCTCCCCGGCGATGTTCGGATCGAGGTGCGATCGAGGGAATCGGGCAAGAATCTGTTGTGCATCAAAGTGCGCAGCAGGGGTGGAGATCAGCTCCCCGTCGCGGCGCTCGACGACGGACCTCGGTTCTATCGACGATCCGGTTCGCGAGTGCGGCCGATGGAGTGGTACGAGGTCCGCGACCGGTTCCGGAACTCCGGCGGAACCGTCGCGTTAGAGACACCGAAGCAACTAGCTGATTGGCGAAAGCACATCGAGAGCCACAAGAAGGACCTCCTCGGCCTCGCACTGATTCCATGCAGCGAGGTGACGTTCGAACTCGCGAGCCCTGCGCTGCACCGATTGCTCTCCGATCCGCGAGCCGCGGGGAACAGGAGCAGCGGCGCGACGTACGGCTGGCCCGGAGCCGAACCGAACGACGACCTCGGCGAACTCGGCTTCGGACCCCGCGGAGAGCGTGAGATCCGGCTGACGAAGTCCGGTCTCCTCGCCTTCCAAGTGCGCCTGGATTGGCTGCGCGCGGAGCGTGGCGACCCGAAGAGTCGTCGGCTGAATGGTCTCTGGCTGCTCGAGTACTCGGTGAGCTTTTTGCGTCTCGCGCGGTCGCTGTTCGAGTCGAATGGCGATGCGCGCGAGTTCCTCGTGGACTTCGTACTCACGGGCGCGCGGGGCTGGTCGCTCCCGCAGTACGCACCGGGTTCCATGGGGTTCCAAGTGGCGGAGACTCCCGATTCGCCGTGGCCGGATCGAGGCCTGAGCGATTACGCGCTTGAAAAGCCGATGAAGATCGCACGCGACGATCTCATGGCCAATCCCGATCGCATCGGGTTCCAGCTCGTCGCCGACTTCTATGACTGGTGCAAATTGCCTCCCGACCGCATCCCGAGCGCGTACGACCGCCGCACCGAACGGTTCACGCTCACCGACTGACGAAGCGCACCGCATCCCGGCACCCCTGCCGTTCTATCTCGCATGACCAACGACACTCGACACTCACCCTCAAGCAGTGCGAGGCGCGTTGTGTCGGGCTCGTTCCTCCGCCCTCTGGACACGGAGCAGGCCCCCCAGTGCGTCCCATGGCATCCGGAAGGCCGATTCGGACCCTTAGTAGCGATTATTATACTGGCCGGTATACTCCAGCCATGTTCCTCGGCCGTGCACGCGAACTCGACGTCCTCACCGAACTCGGCGCCTCGAACCGCCCCGAGCTCTTCGTCCTCTACGGTCGCCGCCGCGTCGGCAAGACGGAGCTGCTCCAGCAGTTCTGTCGCGGTCGCCGCGCCGTCTACTTCCTCGCGGCGCAGGTGCGCGAGAAAGACAACCTGCGCGCGTTTCGCGACGCGCTCGCCGAGGGCTTGAACGATCCGCTCGCGGCGAACGTCGAGTTCCCCGATTGGGGTTCGGCGCTCAGCTTCGCGGCCGAGCGCGCGCGCGAGCAGTCGCTCGTGCTCGTGCTCGACGAGTTCCCGTACTTGTGCGAAGCGACGAAGGGTCTGCCCTCGATCGTCCAACGCTTCTGGGACACGCGCGCGAAGGCGTCGAAGCTGATGCTCGTCCTGTGCGGCAGCCAAGTGTCGTTCATGGAGAACGAAGTGTTGGCCGAGACGTCGCCGCTCTTCGGTCGTCGCACGGGGCAACGCCGGCTCGAGCCGCTGCGTCCGCCCGACGCGTTACGCTTCTTCGAGGCGTGGCCGCTGCGCGAGCGCGTGCTCGGGTACGCGATGCTGGGCGGGATGCCCGCGTATCTGCGCCGATTCGATCCGGTGCGCTCGTTGCGCGAGAACACGTTGCGCGAAGTGTTGCGACCTGAGGGCTACCTCTTCGACGAGGTCAACTTCCTCCTGCGCGCGGAGCTCACGAGTCCGGCGACGTACAACTCGATCCTCGCGGCCGTGGCGCGGGGTGCAGAGAAACTCGGCGACGTGGCGCTGACGGTCGGCATCGACTCCCCCACCGCGAACAAGTACATGACGACGTTGCGCGACCTGCAACTCGTCGAGCGCGAAGTGCCGCTGACCGATCCCGATCCGTTGCGCTCGCGGCGCGGTACCTATCGCGTCGCTGATCGCTTCCTCGCGTTCCACTTCCGTCACGTGCAACCGAACGCGGCGTTGATCCAGTCGGGCCGCGGTGAAGCCGTTTGGGAGCGCGCGATCGAGCCCGATCTCGACCGTCTGCACGACGACGCGCTGGTCGATTGCGCCATCGACCACATGCGCACGGCTGCCGCGGAAATGGTCGGCGACGAGATCGTCGAGACGGCGCGACATGCCGGAACGCTCGTGCGCGCTGTCGCCCGCACCAGCGGCGGTGTGGGCGTCGCCGCCGTGATCCCGCCGCGCGGATCGACCGGTCTAGCCGGTCTTTCAGCGGAAATCGCGAGTCTGAAACCGGCCCTCGGTGCGCGCATCGTGACGCTGGTCTACCGCCTGGCCGATGGCGGCGCGGAACCGCTCATCCCTGAACGTCTCGCGGAGGGCGCACTCGCGTGAGTCGCATCGACGAGCACTTCCATCTGTATTTCGCCGCCCTCGACCGAGCGGGTCAGCACGATCGATGCTTCCTGTGCCGACGCACGCCCGCCGATGTGAAGCATTTCTTCGGCTTCGACGAAAATGGCATCGCGCTCGACGCGGCGCGGTATGGGCTCGAAGACGTGGTGCTCATGGCGACCGACATCATGAGCTACCGCGGCGAGCGCCCGGTTTGCGCGGTGTGCCAGATCAACGTCGACGCGATCGGAATCCTCGGAGAGGACGCGATCGTGCGACGGCTCCACGAGCAGATGGCGGAGCGGCGTGAGGAGCTGTGGCCAGAGCGCCCGGAGCCGCCGGCCGACACCTGAAGTGAACACAGGGATCCTGCCCGGCGGATATCGCAACTTCGGCGGCGCGGCGCAGACGACGACGTTCGGCATCGACTCGACGCTCGACATCCTCGTGACGCCGGGCAGCGTCAACGCCGGCCCGACGAGCCCGAACTCCGGATCGCTCTCCACGCTCGGCGCGTTGGCGTGGACACGGGTGACCTGGCGGGGTTCGACATCACGGCGTTCAGCGGCGCGTTCCTCGCGCTGATGCCGACATGTGGTTCGAGCTCGACGCTCTACTCAGTGAACACGAGCACCGGCGCGACGATGTCTCTCGCGCGATCGGCGGCTGCGCGGTGCGCGACGTCGTGATCCTGCCCGCGGGACTCTGACAGACTCGTTGGGCCACTCATGGCCGCGCTCCGCATCGTGCGAAGCGCGGCCGCTTCGTTCCTACGCGTGATCGAGGCGGGCTGCGCCGCGGGCGGGGCGCAGGAGGATCACCATCCCGATCGTCGCCGCGACCGCCGAGCCGGCCAAGATGCCGACCTTCGCCGCATCGAGCGCTGGGCCGCTCAGCGCGAGCCCCGCGATGAAGAGCGCCATCGTGAAACCGATGCCGGCCAGGAATCCCGCTCCGATCATCTGCCACCAACCGACCCCGGTCGGCAGCGCCGCGATTCCGAGGCGCACTGCGAGGAGCGAAAACAGCACGATTCCCACCGGTTTTCCGACGAGGAGTCCGACTCCGACGGCCATCGCCACCGGATCCGAGAAGCCCGACAACGTGATCGAAACGCCAGCGTTCGCCAGCGCGAAGAGCGGCATGATCACGAACCCGACCCACGGGTGGAGCAGCGACTCCAAGTGCTAGAGCGGCGAGATCGTCTCGCGCGCCGCGTGCTGGAGCGCGCGGACGTTCGAGGCGCGATGACTGAGCGTGTCCCACTCGCCGGCGCGGAACACGTCGCGTGCGCGCTCGAGCATGTCCGCGAATCGATCGCGGCCCAAGTACGTCCGCGCCGGCGTCTGGATGCCGAGGATCACGCCCGCGATCGTCGCGTGGACGCCCGACGCGTAGAAGCCGACCCACACGACGATTCCGAGCAGCACGTACACGAGGAAGCTGCGCACGCCGAGCCTTGACAAGACGGCGATCGCGACGATGCCCGCCGCACCGACGGCGAGCGGCCCGAAGTGGATCTCTGCCGTGTACCCGATCGCGATCACGAGGATGGCACCGATGTCGTCCGCGACCGCGAGCGTCAGCAAGAGGACGCGCAACCCGCTCGGAATTCGGCGGCCGAGCACGGCCAGGCACCCCACGACGAACGCGATGTCCGTCGCCATCGGGATGCCCCAACCGCGCACGTTCGGTCCCTCGTTCACGAAGGCGAGATAGAGCGCCGCGGGGACCGCCATCCCACCGAGTGCCGCTGCGATCGGCAGCGCGGCGCGGCGCATCTCGCGCAGCTCGCCGTGCACGATCTCGAGCTTCACCTCGAGCCCGATGACGAAGAAGAAGATCGCCATCAAGCCGTCGTTCACCCAGTGCTGGAGCGAGTGCGAGACGTGCGCATCGCCGAGGCCCAAGCTCACCGGCGTCGCCCAGAACCCGAGGAACGCTTCGGCCGCGGGCGAGTTCGAGAGCGCGAGCGCGAGCGCGACGAGCGTGCAGAGGAGCAGCGCGATCCCGCTCGCCGCTTCGACGTGCAGCAATCGTCGGATGGGTCCCGTCAGGCGCTCGATCGGCTGGGCGGGGAGATCAGCGCGCAGGCGCGGGTCGTGGCGGCTCATGGAGCAGCGCACCCTCGTGGCCGACCTCCTGCCGCGCGAGCCGGACTCGGCGAGTTCGCCGCGGACTCTCGCTGTCGCGGGGAAAGGAACGGAGCGCTTGTGGCCCGTTCGTCGAGAGATTCTGCTGGACCGCGTGAGTGAGCGCTCGTCCTCTCGCACCGATCCGTCCTCGAGATCGGGACGCAGTGCGGTCCACGCTGTGTTGCTCGTCGGCCTGCTCGTCGGCCTGCTCGTCGCCGCGCTCCTCGCTCAGCGCGCCTGCTCGCACCTGGAGCATGGCACGGCGGAGCCCGACTCGCGCGGACGGGCTGCTTCAGCCGTCCAGGTCCCGACGATTGCGGATGATCACGTCCTCCTGGATTCCGCCGAGCGAATCACGGCTCGGCAACTCGAGGAGACCTCGGTCGCTCCCGTCGAGGCGCTCGATCCGACGCCGCGCGAACTCGTCGACGTGCTCGTCGTCGATGGGGCGACCGGCGCCCCCGTCGCGGGGGCGCTGGTGCGCTGGGCGAACATGTCGGAGATCGGACCACGCACGGATCCGACACGACCGCGTTGGCAAGCGGAAACGTTCGCGTTGCCCGACAGCGCGCGCCAGACCACGAGCGGCGAACGGGGTCTCGCGCACGTCGATGCGCGACTCTTCCCGGGCACGATCGTCGCGACGCACGGCGATCTCTCCGGTCGCGCGGACGCAGACCATCTCTCCGAGCGGCCGATCCGCGTCGCACTGACGCGCGTCCTCGGGCTCGCGATCCAAGTCGTCGACACCGACGGCCAGCCGGTCGCGGGCGTGCCCGTCTGCCTGCGCGACGAGCCGAACCTCGACACGTTGGGCGAGTTGTGGCGCGGAACGACCGAAGGCGCCGATGGAATCGCGCACGTGCGACGGCTCACGGTCCCGCGCAAGGATCGGTATGCGGAACGTCCGGCTCACGCCTGCATCGAGATCCCGTCGCGCATCGCGATCTGCTCACCCGTCGATCTCGCGAATCCGCCGGCGGATCCCGTCCGACTCGTGCTGCCGCCGTGGGGTTCCGTGGTCGTCACGGTCATCGATTCCAGCTCGAAGCCGGCCGATGTCCTCGACGTGAGTCTCGCGCTCGCCGGGAGACTCGACGCACGAGGCGGAATCGGTTGGGGCATGAGAACCTTCGCCCCGGAGTCGTTGCGCGACGGCGTGGCCGTTTTCCCGTTCGTCGAGCTCGCGCTGGAGCTGCATGCGGAGGCAATGGGGTTCGGCCCCAGCGCGACCGCCCGCGGCCCGGGTCCGCGGATCCAATGGGAACGCGTGGACTTCACCATCGGTCTCGGACCGGCTTTGCCTGTGCTCACCGGACGGATCGTCACAGAGTCGGGCGAGCCGATCCGAAGACGATTCTTGCAGGTGTCCGTCGTCTCCAGGAATCCGCACGCGATGTCCGGCTCGAGCAGCAGGCCGCACACGACGGATGGTGACGGAGGATTTCGCGTGGCGATCCCGGGAGTCGTGGGCCAATCCATGACACTCACTTTCCGCGCGGAGCCGATCGGCATCGGCGTGGGAGAAAGCGGAATCGCGACTGTGGAGCGCGCGCTCACGGAGGCGTCGTCGGTGATCGATCTCGGTGACGTGGTGTGCCGCGTACCACGAATCATCGGGTCCGGCGTGGTGGTCGACGACCTCGATCGACCGGTGAAGGGCGCGCAATTCGCGATGCACGTCTCGCGCCGCGATCTCGAGGACGGTGCGTGGCGCGAGGATCCGCTCGTACGTTGGGAAACTCGCCGCGATGGTTCGTTCGACATCACGACGACCGTGGACGTCACTCGCTTGCGCGTCCGCGCGCTGCGCGCGGGTCACGCCGACTCAGCGACCGTCGAGTTCGAGCCCGGCGCGCGGGGCCTGCGCCTCGTCGTGCCGCGCGCGTGCGAGTTGAGCGGTCGAGCGCTGCTCGACGACGACCCGATCGTTCGAAGGATCCGCGTGCGCTTGATCGTTCCCGGTGCACAGCTCCCGACCGGGCCGCTGGCCACGGACCGCGAAGTTTTCATCGCCGCCGACGGCTCGTTCCGCATCGCACCGATCGGACCCGGTCGCTACGACCTCGACTTCCGCATCGGCGAGACGGCCGAGCCGTTCCATCGCATCGAAGGAATCGAAGTTGCACCGGCGGGCCGAGCGGTCGATGCGCGCCTCGACGCGATCGATCTGCGCGGGCGGGTTCCCGGCAACGCACCGCGCTGAAGTCGCGCGATCAACGCGGCTCGACGAATTGGACATCGCGGACGTCGACGACTCCCGCGGAGAGATCGCGTGCGAGTTCTGACCGCCCGTTCAACTTCGGATGGGACGAACCGCAGAAGCTCAACGAAGGGCCTGGGCCCATCACGGTCCCGGTGACCTCGATGTGGAGCACGCCGCCCGATCCAGGCAGAACGTCGAACGCGAAACCACCGTCGTCGTCGGTCACGAGCCGGTCCTCCTCGGGCTCGATGCGCACGCCGTCGCGTTCGAGGTGCGCCTCGAACTCATGGCGAGCCATTGCATTGCCGGCCGCGTCGACCAGGCGACCCGTGATCTGCGTCGCGGGCTTCGGTGAGGGAACGACGACTTCGACGCGCTCGCCCGGCACCTTGGGGTCGTCGAACGCTACACGTGGATCGACGAGACCTGGAAGGGAGACGACGCCACTCGACCCGACATCGAAGACCAGGCTGGCCACAGACCCGTCGGGAAAGGGACGCGTCGCGTTGCCGAGCATTTCGTCGCTCCATAGCACGCCCGCACCCCGCACGACTTCGGTGCCGCGAGTGCGAAGCGAGTTCCAATACTGCGCGTGTGGAAGCTCGATGGTGCCGTCCGCAGAGGTGACGAATCCGCCCCACACCGTTTCGCCGTGCTCCTCATCCTTCGGATTGCGTGCGCCGACCCACACGAACGAGCCGATGCCCGGACGGCCTTCGCGATCCCGGCATTCCACGCGCATCGACTCGTCGGGCGCGACCACGATCGTGAACTCCTTCGGTGGTTCAGCCTTGTCGTCAGGATCCGCGCCGAATTCGACCGGCCGTTCGCTCGCGTCACCCAGGACGAGACGTTCGTATGTCGCAGGCCGTTCGACGCGCCACGCGCCCCACAGAGTTCCGGCGCGTGCGACCAGAAAGAGCGGACCTTCGAGCGGCGAGATTCGCACTTCCCCACGCTCATCCGTGCGCCACGCGGGGCCGGGCTTCTCGGGACGTCCGATGGGGCCCGCGAAGAGATCCTCGGCGACTCTCGATGCGTCCTACCCCAGCCGCGGCGCGCGCACTTCGGCTCCCGCGACAGCGCGGCCTTCCGAGTCGACGACGCGCACGAGCAATCCGCCCTCGACAGGCTGCTCCGCGACATGCGGCGAGCGCGAAGTCGTGCAAGCGGCGACCGCAAGGGCCAGGGAACCCGTCAGGAGAGCGTGGCGCATGCACACACTTCATTCCTCCCACGCAGGCTCGTCCAGGGGCCGCGAATGCTCACGCACCGACGAGTTCCTAGCGAGTGGCGCTCATGTGGCTTACACTGCCGCCTCGCTTCACCGCGGCCACTCGGCCGCAAGATCCGCACGACACCGCCGAGATTCCGACATGTACGACCCCGAAATGGTCCAGCCGATGCGCGACGAGGCCACCGGCATGGGCCTCCAAGAGCTGAAGACCCCCGCTGAAGTCGAATCGGCGCTCAACAAGCCCGGAACGACGCTCATCCTCGTGAACTCGGTCTGCGGTTGCGCCGCCGGCGGAGCGCGCCCGGGTCTGCGACTCTCGCTCATGAACGGCAAGAAGCCCGCGAACCTCTACACCGTGTTCGCTGGCATGGAAACGCAAGCGACCGAGAGGGCGCGCGAGTTCTTCAAGCCGTACCGCCCGAGTTCGCCGCAGATCGCGATCTTGAAGGACGGCAAGCTCGTCAAGATGGTCCAACGCCAGGACATCGAAGGCCGTCAGCCGGCCGACGTCGCAAAATCACTCGTCGAAGCCTTCAACGAGTATTGCTGAGCATGAGCAACGCCCGGCTCGAGTTGGCCGAGGCCTTCCTGCGCGAAGCCGTCTACCGTTCTCGTGAACGGCAGGCGGCTTCGGTCGCGGTGTCGCGCGCGAAAACGGCGACGGCGACCGGAACGTGCGGGCTGGGCGAGAAGGCGGCGGTCGATCTCGACCTCACGCCGCGTGGGAAGCAGATTGCGAGCCAACTGTGGCCGGCGGGACTCGCGGGCGACAGCCTCGAGCGCGTGCGACGCGTCCTCGGCGATTGGGTCGTCAAGCAAGACGCGCTCGATCGTCAACGCAATCACCACATGAAGGCGGTTCGGCTCGCGCACGGATTCGAGCGCGACAACTATCCGCCGAAGGTTGCGCAGGAGTTCGAGGCCGGGCTCGCGCGCGTGAACACCGAGGAGACGACGCGTCGTCGCGGCGCGGCGTCGGAGTTGCTCGGGGACGCCTGAACCGCGCGCATGGTCGGGTCTTCCGGTGAGGCGCGCGCCGCGGATTCGTCACAGGGCGCACGCGGTGGTGAGCGTGGTTTCTCGGCCTGGTTCCACACGCGCGCGGGTGCTGCGGTCTGCATCGTCGTGCTCGCCGCGATCGCAGCGTGGCTGCGATTCACGGGACTCGATCACGATCTCCCGCATTTCCTGAATCGCGACGGACTCAAAGTGGTCCTGCAGACGGAACTGATGCGTCAGGGCGTCTGGGATGGTGCTGGCGAACCACGTTGGAGCCAATACCCGCATCTCCTGGCGCGCATCGTGTCGTTCCTCGGGCAGGCCGATCACGAAGCGCGACGCACGCTCGCGGAGCACATCGCGGGTGCGAGCTCGACGTGGATGCAGATTCGCACTGTCAACGCGCTGGCAGGGACCCTCGCCGTTCCCCTGACGTACGCGTTGGCTCGGCACTTCCTCGACCGCGCGCGCGCGATCCTCGCGGCTGGATTCGTCGCGACGAGCATGGTGCACATCGAGCTCTCGATCGACGAGCGTCCGCACGTGCTGCTCACGACGCTCGTGATCCTCGTCGCGTTGATGGCGATGCGACTCCGGCGGCGGCCCGACGTGTCCACGCACGCTCTCGCGGCCACGGCGAGTGGGCTCGCGATGGGCGCCCTGCACAACGGGATCGCGACGTTCCTCATGGTCGCGACTGCGTGGTGGATGCGCGCGCCGCCGCGACGCTTGACTCGAGTGCCCGCGCTCGCGGCGATGGCACTCCTCGTGTGTGGATGGGCGGCGATCTTTTATCCGTTCGCGTTCTTGTCGAAGCCGCACGCGAGCCCGCCCAGGCCAGGGGTGATCACGTTGTGGGGCAAGGAGTTCTATCCCGAGCGATTGGACGGCACCGGTTTCATCCGGATGGCCGAGCCTTTGTGGGCCTGGGACTCCTGCTTGTTCGTTCTCGGGCTCGCAGGCTGCGCGGTACTCGCCGTGCGCGGCTGGTCCCTCGTGCGATCCAGTCCGACTGCGCTTCGAGCAGACGTCGCGATCGCCTCGAGCTTCTGTATCCCGTACATCGTCGTGTTCGGGCTCTATCGCGAGACCGCAGGACGTTACGTCTTGCCGCTCATCCCGTTCCTCGCGTGCGCGGCGGCGGGAGTCGTCCCGCGGCGCTTCGCCGTCGGAGCCTTCGCACTGATCCTCGTGCAACTCGTGCCCGCCGCGCACATGGCGCGACTTCGCGCTCGACCGGACACGGTCGAGCAAGCGTCGGAGCTCGTCGCGCGTCTCGCGGCCGAAGACGAAGGCATCGCCGTGACGCCGAATCTCGACCTGCCGCTCTTCACCGCCGACCGATCGCTCGCCGCGAACGCGAGCCGGCCCTGGCGCACGATCTGGTCGGAGTACCAATCGAAGCTCGGTTCGATTCCACGCGAGGGTCGGCGCTACGAGGTGCTCGTCGATCCCTTCCGCGGCCGCGGGCCCGATGCGCCGGCGATCACCGATCCGATTCAGGAACTGAAGGAGCGAGGAGTCCACTGGGTCGTGGTCGCTGGACCCAGCGACATCCTGCCCAACTTGCTCAGCGCACTGCACGCTCAGGCAGCGCGAGTCGCGCGCATCTCACCGATGCGCGTCGACCGAGCAGAGAATCCGTGCGTACCCGTGACCGTGACGCGATCCGTGTGGGTTTTCCCGCCGCCGGTGTTCCACTTGCTCGGGGCTACGTCCACCGGACCCACCGTCGAGATCTATCGGCTGCCGTGAGGGTTCGGCGGAGTCGCGAGCGCGTGGCAGACTGAGCCTCGAGAGCTGGCCCGTGTTCCAGCGCGACAGAAGGTTGGTCAGTCGCCAACGCCGCCTGCGCTCGCGCCCTTCGGAGTGAGCGCGTGCTCGTCGAGCCAGCGCTTCACCTCGCGGTACCAGAGCAGCGAGTTCTGGGCCTTCAAGACCCAGTGGTTTTCGTCAGGGAAATAGACGAATCGCGTCGGTACGCCGCGCTGGATCAGAGCGTGGTAGAGCTCGAGTCCGTGGTTCACGGGCACGCGCTGATCCTTCTGTCCGTGCAAGACGAGCGTCGGCGTCGCGAAGTTCGCTGCACCGAAGTGCGGCGAGCCCTTCTCGATGACTCTCTTCTGTTCGTCGGTCCAGAACCCACCAAAGCGTCGCAGCTCGGACGATCCGTCCGAGCCCATCTGCGTGTACCAGTTGTAGACCGCCGCGTGCGCGACGAGCGCGCGGAACGGATGCGGTCGCCCGAGCAGGATCGTGCTCAAGTATCCGCCGTAGCTGCCGCCGCCCGCGGCCATGCGATCCGTGTCGATCCAGGGCTTCTCCTGGAACCACTTCGTCGCGCGAATGACGTCCTCGTACGGCAGCTCGTCTTGTTGCGGGTTGATCGAGTCCGCGAACGCTTGTCCGAAACCGCTCGATCCGTGGAAGTTCGGCCAACCGGTGACGAGCCCCCACGATCCGAACACTTGCGCGTTCCAACGGAACGACATGCCGTTCGTGATGCCGTTGTGCGGTCCACCGTGGATGAGCACGAAGAGCGGGTACTTCTTCGACTTGTCGAAACCGGGCGGGTAGTTCACCCACATCTGGATCGGCTCACCCTTCGCGCCGGGATAGGTGACGCTCTCGAAAGTGCCGAGATCCGACTTCGCGAGCAGCTCGTCGTTGACCTTCGAGAGCTTCGTCGCCGCGCCGTTCGCGGCGTAAAGCTTCACGAGTGTCGGCGGCTCGACGAACGTCTGACGCAACGCGACGAGCGTGCCGTTGTCGGCGATGGCGAGCGAACCGAAGCTCGACTCCTGCGTGATCGCGCGCGGCTGGCCCTCGATTCCGAACTCGTAGGCGCGCACCGTGCCGGCGTCGTCGATCGCGCCGTAGAGTCGCTTCGAATCCGGCGCCCACACGAGTCCGTCCACGCTGCGATCCCAGTCGGCGGCGACCGCGCGCTCGGCGCCGCTCGCGCGCTCGACGAGCACGAGTTTGCGCGTATCGCCGTAGAAACCAACGATCGACTGCCGCGCGTACGCGAGCCATTTCCCGTCGGGGCTGTAGCCGACGATGCCGTCGCCGGCGCGATTCGCGGGCGTGATGTTCTTCGCGCTCTTCGAGTCCAGCGCGAGCGTGTAGAGATCCATGTTCGTGAAGTTCAGCGCCGAGTCCGAGTCGGCAGCGAAGGCAACCTCACTGCCGTTCGGCGCGATGTCGTAGAGCGGCCCCTCGAGCGGCACCGCGCGTCGCGACAGCTCGAGCCCGGTGCCCAGCGTGATCGCCGTTGGCTCGCCACCCGCGCTCGCGACCGAGTAGAGGTGCAGTTGCCGATCGTCGACGAAGGTGTCCCAGGCGGTCACGGGCGCCGCGTCCCACACTTGCGCCTTGCACTTCGCTTCCTCGCGCTCCTTCAACCGCAGGCCTTGATCCTCGAACTTCGCGAGATCGGCCCACACGCGCGACAGGAACGCGAGCTTCGTCCCGTCCGGGAACCACATCGGTTGCGCGACGCCGGTCGGCACGTTCGTGACGCGACGTGCTTCGCCACCCGAGAGCGGCAGGACGTAGAGCTGGGGTGCCTTGTCGTCATCGCGCTGCGCGACGAACGCCACGCTCGCACCGTCGGGCGATATCAACGGTGAACTCTCGCTCGCGCTGTGCGTCGTCAGCTTGCGCGCCTCGCCGCCGTTGGTCGGCCAGAGCCACAAGTCCGCGAGGCCCTTGTCCAGAGCGACGTCGTAACGCGTCACGGCACAGATCGCGAAGGACCCATCGGGCGCGATGGTCGGCGCGCCGACGCGCTGGATCTCCCACGACCGTTCGGCGCCGAACGGTTCGTTCGCGGCGGACGGAGACGTGACGAACGAGGCTAGCGCGAAGCAGAGAGTCAGCATGATCGAATCCTCCAGGTCGTCCGAGGATCCACGGTGTGGAGTCGTTCGTCGAGCACGTTGTGCGCGGATTCGACAGGAAAACGCGCCTCGAACCGGTCGGGAAGCGCCCCCACGTTCGCGTGACGGGACGGATCGTCACTTCGAGACCGCGCCGGCCGCCGCGCGATCGCGCGCTACGTCCCCCGATGCACGTTCCAGTGCATCGACAACTTCACGCCGCACGCGGTGCACGCGCTGTCGCCGCACGGCCATTCGCGATCGACGCCGCACTCCGGGCATCCGAACCGCACCGTGCGCAGCGGTTTCAAGACGACAGGGTGACCCGGATCCGCGTGCAACTCGTCCGCCGGCCACTGCAGGTGCACGAAGAGCCCACAATCCGTGCAGCCCATCACGCCGCGCGGCCAATCGACGCGCGTTCCGCAGCGCGGGCACGGGAAACGGACGGACGGAATCTGCTCGCGACCTTGCACGACGAAACCGCGCTCGCGTGTCCAGAACGGCAAGAGGCACCAGGTGGTCAACGTCCCGCTTGCGAGGAGCAAGAGGATCCACCCGAGAACCGCGTTGCCGATCGGTATCGCGAACCACATTGCGGTGAACGTTCCCGTCCACATCCCGAGCGGCACGAGGAGCAGCCGCGTCCAAGTCTTGCCCTTGGGAAGTGCGGCGATCGAGAACACGACGCCGTGCGCGAGCCCCCCCGCGATGCTCAACGTCGAGAGCGCGATGCGTGTCGTCAGCTCGGACGCGCCGCTCGCGGCCCAGAAGCCGGAGGCTCCGATGGCGCAGCCGACCGACGCGAGGCCGCACACCGAGATGACGCGCGTCCGCGCGGCGCGCAGTCCGATCACGAAGACGAGAACGGTCGCGAGGGCTCCGATCGCGACGAGGTAGGCGGGCAACACGTCCTCATCATCGGTCGGAACGGGCTCGATGCGGAGTCCCCTCGCGGTGTTTTCGCCGGCCTCACGGCCGAGGCGTGGGATTGCGGTACGATCGACGGAAGCCCGCGGGAATGGCGAAACTGGTAGACGCGCGAGACTTAGGATCTCGTGGGGTGACCCTTGGGGGTTCGAGTCCCCCTTCCCGCACCAACTCCGATCTTCGCGGCCGCGAGCCCGATCTCGTGCGTGCTTGCGAGATCACGCGTCGCCGAGAGGCTCGCGTCTCCCTCCGAGACCTCGAACTCGATCTCCTCACGTCCTCGCAAATCAGGTGAAGAGCCGCGCGAGATCGGCGCGCGTCAAGTCGCGCAACGACGTGCTCGCGCCGGAGAACAGGGCGTTCGCGACCTCGCGCTTGCGTTCTTGGAGTTCGAGCACGCGCTCCTCGATCGTGTCGCGCGCGATGAGGCGGTACGCCGTGACCGGCCGCGTCTGACCGATCCTGTGCGTGCGATCGATCGCCTGCGCCTCGGCCGCGGGGTTCCACCACGGATCCAACAGGAACACGTAATCGGCGGCGGTCAGGTTCAGGCCCGAACCTCCGGCTTTGAGGCTGATCAGGAACAGCGGAATCGCCGGGTCTTCCTGGAAAGCCCGCACGGGCTCCGCGCGCTTCTTCGTACTCCCGTCGAGGTACTCGTAACGCATGCCCAACGCGTCGAGCCGCGCGCGCACGATCGCGAGGAACGACGTGAACTGCGAGAAAACCAGGGCCTTGTGACCGCTTTCGGCGATCTCGGCGAGTCGCTCGAGGAGCACATCGAGCTTGGCCGACGGTTCCGCGACGCGTCGACGATCGATCAGGCCGGGATGGCACGCGGCCTGTCGCAAGCGCAGCATCGCTTCGAGCACGTGGATCCCGATGCGCTCGAGTCCGAGCTGCTCCTCGAGGTCCAGGATCTTGGCCGCGATGCGCGCGCGGAGCTCCTCGTACTCGCGTCGCGCGGACGCGTCGAGCTCGACCGTCACGACCTGCTCCGTCTTCGCGGGCAGTTCGCGAGCGACCGCCTCCTTCGTTCGACGCAGCATGAACGGTCTCACGGCCCGCGCGAGGAGACCGGCGGTCGTCGGATCGGCACGGCCGCCCGACAGAACGTCCTTCAGGAGCCGACTGCCCTCGACGAGCTCGGGATTCGTGTACCGGAGGATCGAAACCAACTCGCCCAAGTGGTTCTCGACGGGCGTTCCGGTCAAGGCGAGCTTGAGGTCGGCCTTGAGCAACCGCGCGGCCTTCGCGCCCTGACTCTTCTCGTTCTTGATCGCTTGCGCTTCGTCGATCACGGCGCAGTCGAAGTTCACTTCCTTCAGCATCTCGATGTCGAGACGCATCGTCGCGTGGCTCGTCACGACGAGATCGGCGCCCTCGAATCGATCGGCAGTCTTCGCGCGTTGCGGTCCGTGGTGGAGCACGCGCTTCAGCCCGGGAGCGAACCGTTCCGCTTCGCGTTCCCAGTTGAAGAGGACCGAGAGCGGCGCGACGACGAGCGCCGGTCCGCGCGCCGTCGCGCGTCGCTCCAACAGCGTCGCCAGCACTTCGATCGTCTTCCCGAGGCCCATGTCGTCGGCCAGGATCCCGCCGATCGAGGCTTCTCCGAGGAAGTGGAGCCAACCGAGGCCCTCGCGCTGATAGGGCCGCAATTCCCCGACGAATCCTGCCGGTTCCGGACGTTCCAGGGGCTCGGCGCAGCGCCGCAGGTTCTCGCGGACGCGAGAGAAGGTCGTGTCGACGTCGATGCGCCCCTTGTGCTCGGCGACCCACGCGTCGAGCAACCAGGCTCGCGTCGCGGGGACGCGCAGGACGTCGCCTTCGACGTCGCCGATGCGCAGTGCGAACTGCAGTCGCGCGAGCCAAGCCGTGGGCAGGAGCCCGACGGTTCCATCCCCCAGTCGCACCATGCGCCGGTCCTCGCGCGCGGCACGCAGGAGTTCGGGCATGTCGGGCGACAAGCCGTCGAATGCGATCGACGTCTCGATGTCGAACCAGTCGATCCCGGAGGCGATGCCAGCTTTGCTCTCCGCGCCGGCACGCACGCGCGCACCCTCGGCCTCGACGAGCCAGCCATGCGCGGAGAGATCGGCGACGAGATCGGGCAAGCGCTCGGCCGGGACGACGGCGGTCCAGGAGCCGTCCTCCGTCGGCGTTCGATCCCCGCCCGCGACCTCGAACTCACCGAGCAACCGCTCCTCCTCCGCGGGATCGCGTCGAAGCCAGATGAGTTTCCCCGGTCGCTGGATCCACGTGCTCGATTCCGGATCGAGCGCGCGCCGTCGCTCGCCGCCGTACTGGAACTGGATCTCCACCGGGATCGCGCCCGACTCGTCGAGCGACGTGGCGAGCTGCACGATGCCGGTCGGCTTGGCCGTCAAGTGCTCGACGAAGTCGGCGGCATGGATCCGCACTTCTCTCGCAGCCGTTTGGATCGCGTTGACGAGACGGTGCACGAGCTCGAAAGGCGCGCGCATTCCACCCGGTTTCCGCATCGACGGCACCCACCCGCCGGCGCCGCGCCAATCGACACGCGCGAGCCGATCGTCGTGAACGATGAGTCCTCCGGCGAGAGCTTCGTCGCAGTCGGCGAGTTCGAGACTCTCCTCCCCGCGGGTCAGCAAGCCGGTCAGCGTCGCGTCGATGTCGCCCTTCTTCAAGTGGAGCTCGAGCGTCCACGGCGGACCGTCGTCGAAGAGAAGTGGACGCTCGCGAACCGTCGTTTCCGTGGCGAGCCGCAGCCGACCCGTGCGCGCGGCGAGTTCGAGGATGGTGGGCTCGAGCACGCGCGGGATCTCGCGACCACCTTCCCCCGCCGACTTGGTCCTCCACGACCACGTCGCGTTGCCGAGCATCGCGAGGATGCGCTGCTCGTCCTCGCCGAGCGACTTCTGCTGCAAGGGCGACGGAAACGACGGTTGGAACGGGGTGAGACGCCCGTTCTTCCGGCGCGCGATCTGGATCCCGAGGACCGACCACTGCTCCGAATCGCGCTCGACGACATGCAGCACGAAGCGCAGCTCGATCGCGTGATTCGCGCTCACGGCGTCCGGTCGGGACAGGAGCGCGCGCAGTTCACGGTCGAGCTGTTGCAAGCTGGCCGCGCGTTTGCGCGAGCGACCCGGCAGAGTCGGCGGCTCGACCTCTGCCGCGAACTCCTCGCCTGGGTGATTGTTGCGAACCGCGAGATAGACGGCCCATTCGTGCTTGCACGCGAACTCGCGTTCGCAAGCCGGGCAGGTGCATTCGGCCCACCAGCGTCCGCGCGTGAAACGGAAGTCGACGGAGTACGCCTCGCCGCCGTAGACGGTGGCGCGGACCCGGTGCTCGGAGTCCTCCAAGACGTGGACATGGCCCTCCTGGAAGTAGGCCAGCCCTCGCTTGCGCTGCGCGTCGGTGAGACGGTGCGCGATTTCGTGGATCGTCAACACGAGCCGCGCATTCTAGCCGAGGCCAGGGCGTCCGATTCCGTCCGATCACGAGCTTTCGCGCCCGTTCGCCGTCACGCCTTCTCGAACAGCGCGTTCCCCCGAATTCCCGCCCGATGCCCGTACCACTGCGCAAACGTCCACAACGTCTTCATCGCGTAGACCGTGGAGTCCTTGAGGTCGATCGAGCTGGCCTCGTCGAAGTAGCGCACCGGCACGGGCACGTCGCCGACCTTGAATCCGTGGTGCACGCATTGCACGAGGAACTGGCTGTCGAACACGAAGTTGTCGCTGTTGCGCCTGTACGGAATCGTGTCGAGCACGCGCCGCGAGTAGGCCCGGAACCCCGAATGCCACTCGCCCAGGTTCTGCCCGGACAGGACGTTTTCGATCATCGTTAGGCCGCGGTTCGCCAAGTACTTCGAGCGCGGCATGCCGCCGTCCAAGGCCTCGCGCCGCGTGCGGATGCGATTGCCGAGAACGACGTCGCAGATGCCGTTGTTCATGACCTCGATCGCGGTCGGGATCATCCGTGCGTCGTACTGGTAGTCGGCGTGGATCATCACCACGAAGTCGGCGCCGTGCGCGCGCGCCGTGTCGTAGCACGTCTTCTGGTTTCCGCCGTAGCCGGTGTTCCGTTCGTGCTTGATGTACGTGAGCGGGAGGCGTCGCGCGACCTGTTCGGTCTCGTCCTTCGAACAGTCGTCGACCACGATCACCTCGGCGACGTAGTCGTGAGGAATGTCCTTCCAGCACCGCTCGAGCGTGTTCGCCGCGTTGTAGGCCGGCATCACGACGATCACGCGTCCAGGGGACTTCATCCGCGGGATTCTCCAATGGTCGCCGAGGCGTGACAAGCGTTGCGAGCGATCGACGTTCGGGGCTATCCTCACGGGTGAGTGAACAGAACCACGCGTCTCGTCGTCGTCGGCCTATGCTCGTGCACTCCGGCGTGCACTGATTCCGCGCGAAAAGCACCCGCGAAACGCGTGATCCTGATCACGTGCGACACGCTCCGAGCGGATCGGCTCGGGTTCGGCGGGTACGAGCGGCCGGTCAGCCCGAATCTCGACGCGCTCGCGGCCGAATCGACGGTGTTCAGTGACGCGTGGTCCGCGGCGCCGTTGACGGTGCCGTCGATCTCGGCCCTGCTCGCCGGTCGCTTCCCGGACGAGATCGGCGCGGGCCCGACCAACCGCGACATCATGCCCGCGGAAGTGCTGTCGATCGCAGAGGTCGCGCGCGATGCGGGCTTCGCCACTGCCGCGTTCGTGTCGAACGGCGTTTTTCGACGGCAATCGAAGTCGGCCGTCGATTTCGGGGTCCAGCAAGGCTTCGATCACTACGACGACGAGATGAATTCGAAGGAGGCGAATCGCAACCTCCTCGAGCGGACGGCGGATGCGTGCACGGATGCCGTCGTGTCCTGGCTCGGTTCGAAGGACGCGGCCGGACCCTTCTTCTTGTGGGTGCACTACCAGGACCCGCACGGTCCGTACACGCCGCCGGCCGAGCACTTGGCGCTGTTCGAGCGGCCGACGGTCCAGGAACCCGCGCTGCCTCTCGGCGAAACTCACAGCGGACTCGGCCAGATCCCGAAGTACCAGCGGATCGAAGGCCTCGCGACGCCGCAACCTTATCTCGATCGTCACGACGCCGAGATCCACTTCTTCGATGCGGAGCTCGGACGGCTCGTCGCCGAGTTGCGACGGCGCGACATGCTCGAGGATTCGTTGCTCGTCTTCACCGCCGACCACGGCGAGCACCTCGGCGAGCACGACTACTGGTTCTGCCACGGCGAAACCGTGCACCGTGAACTCCTGCACGTGCCTTTCCTCGTGCGCTACCCGAAGGCGATGCGCGAGTCGGCCACACCGCCGCAGAAGGGCGCGCGCCGGGTCGAGAGCCTGGTCGGCCACATCGACTTCTGGCCGACCGTCGTGGAGGCACTCGGCCTCGATGCGCCGAAGAATCGCGGCGTTTCGTTGCTCGCGGAGTCCGTCCCCGCAGGCCGCGTCATGCCCCAGTTCCTCGGGCCGTTGACGAATCCGAACCGACACTTGGCCGTCACGGATGGCCGTTGGCGCGTCGTGCTCGTGAAATCGGATCCGCCGCGACTCTTCGATCTCTCCGTGGATCCGGGCGAAACGCGGGACGTCGCCGCCGAGAACGCTCGCGTCCTGCCCGAACTCCATGCGCGGTACACGCGCTTCATGGAACTCGACGAGCGGCCGTGGGCGAAGTCGTTCCGTCCGCCGGTCGACGCCGCGATGGAACAAGGTCTGGAGGACCTGGGCTATGCCGGCGGCGACGGGCACTGAGAGCGCGTGATGCCCCCGAGCCGTCACGCCTGGGATCGCCGAGCGAAACTCGGCCTCCTGATCGTCCTCCTCGTGACGCTCGCGTCGTTGCCGTTCCTCGTGCACGGCTGGTTCGAAGCGACCGACGAAACGAACGACGCATCGATCTACGTCGCCAGCGCGCGGGCACTGCTCGCGGGCGAGGGCTACTCCTACCTCGGTCAGCCGTTCACCGTGCGGCCGCCGGGAATGTCCCTCGTGCTGGCCGGCATCTTCGCGCTGCGTGGATCCGACTGGTTCGTCGTGAACCTCGTGATCTCGCTGTTCGGCGTCGCGTGCGTGTCGCTCCTCTACTTCCACGCGCACAGGCGGATCGGCTCAGCGCTCGCGTGCCTCGCAGCGCTCGCGATCTGGTTTTCGAGCCCTTTCCAGGCGCAATGCAACCAAGCGATGTCGGATGTCCCGGGCGCGGCGCTGCTCCTCGCCTGTCTCGCGATCGAACGCTGGGCATCCGCGAAACGCTCGTGGAAGCGGGATGTCCTTCTCGGCGTCGCGATCGGCCTGTCGACGTACATGCGCAGCGTCGTGATCCTCGTGATCCCAGCGATCGCGGCAGCGCGCGTCCTCGCGGAATGGTCGCAGTCGAGGCCGGATGGAGCACGCGGTTGGTTTCGTTTCGCGCTGCTGCGCATCGTCCCGTTCGCACTCGCCGCGATCGCGGTGAAGATGCCGTGGGACGTGCGCTGCGCGCTTCACCATCCGACGCCGCCTGTCGACCAGAACTTCCTGTTCGATTATTCGACGGCCATGTGGCACGTCGACGGCGGCGATCCGAGTTCGCCGCGACGGGAGCTGTCCGCGATCGCAGGCAACGTTCCGGGACGGGCCGAGCGAATCTTGGCCTTGATGGGCGGGCACTTGCTCCCCGGAACGGTTGGGGCATCGGCCGTCGCGCTCGGCGTCGTGGTCTTCGTCCTGATGGCCGTGATCGCGTGGAAACGCCGCGATCCCGCGGAATTCTTCGCAGTCGTCTTGTTCGGCGTGCTGCTCGTGTACTTCGGCTTCCGCGATCGGCTGGCCTTGCCGTTGTGGCTGATCGCCCTGCCGGCCACGGTCGATGGATTCCTGCTCATAGGAGGGATGAGGATCGCGCCGACGATCGCGCGCGGCGTCGCGGCACTCTTCCTCGTCCTCGTGCCCGTCCTCGGTTTCCGCCCGCGAGCCGGCTGGGGTCAAATCGAAGGTCAGCACAATTTCTACGTGCGTTACGCCGCGGAGGTCGCAGCCGCCGTGCCGTCGGAGCAGCGTGTCGCCTCGCAAATCGGCTGGCACCTCTCGGTCTACCTCGATCGACCCGTTTGGAGCCTTTTCTTCGCCGCCCGGCGCGCCGGTGGACTGCAGGGCGCGTTCGAAGTGATCGAGAAGTACGAGATCGAAGCGATCGCGCTCTCGCCGCGCATCGTTGCCGATCGGGACGTTCAGCCGGGGCTGACCGCGCGTTCCAAGGTGATCTGGACCTCCGCGGACGCCTTCGTTCTCGCGACCCGACGCTGACCACCTTGCGGTCCGTGGTGGAACTCGCGTCGCGAAGCGATGCGCGAGTCCGCGCTGCAAAGAGGGCCAAGACCGGCCGGCGGAAGCGGTCTTCTTGGCCGCTGCGCGTGGCCGGCCGCTTTCGACGCCGCATCGCGAACTCGCGCGAAGCCGCAGTCGCGAGTTCCACCACGGGCTGCTTGGCCGGGCGCGGAGCGGCGCGTTAGGATCGTTTGGAGCGCTGCGCCCGGCATGGAAGAAAGAGTCACGTCGCTGTCGGTCGTCGTGCCGGTCTACAACAGCGAAGGATCCCTCCGCGCGCTCGTCGAGCGGCTCGAGCCCGTCCTGCGCGCGAACGCGCCCCACTTCGAACTGATCCTCGTCAACGACGGCAGCCGCGACGGAAGCTGGATGGTCGTCCTCGATCTCGCACGGCAGCATCCGTGGATCCGCGGCTACGAGTTCATGCGGAACTACGGCCAACACAATGCGCTCTTGTGCGGGATCCGCGCGGCGCGGTTCGAGACCGTCGTGACGATGGACGACGATCTGCAGAACCCGCCGGAGGAAATTCCGAAACTCCTGGCTGAACTTCGGCGCGGCTCCGATGTCGTGTACGGAACTCCCGCGAACGAGCGTCATGGCCTGCTGCGCGATCTCGCCTCGCAAGTGACGAAGCTCGCGCTGCAGAAGTCGATGGGCGCCGCGACCGCACGCAATGTCAGCGCGTTCCGCGCATTCAAGACGCGCGTCCGGGATTCTTTCGCCGACTACCGGAATCCGTACGTTTCGCTCGATGTCCTGCTGACTTGGGGCACCACGCGTTTCACGTCCATCGCGGTACGGCAGGATGCACGAACGATCGGCCAATCGAACTACACGGTGCGGAAGCTGATGACCCACGCGATGAACATGGTCACGGGGTTCAGCACCGTGCCGTTGCAACTCGCGAGCCTGGTGGGCTTCGCGTGCACGCTCCTCGGCATCGCGATCCTGGCGTATGTCCTGTGGGCCAAGTTCGTGACCGGCGGCGAAGTGAAAGGCTTCACCTTCCTGGCTTCCATGGTCGCGATCTTCTCGGGCGCACAGCTCTTCGCCCTGGGCGTACTCGGCGAATACTTGGCACGCATGCACTTCCGAATGATGGATCGACCGACGTACTCCGTGCGCGGAACGTCGTCCGAGCGAGCCGAAGGATGACCACCGACCGAGTCTCGCTGCGCCTGCTCGATTGGGACACGGCGTTCTTCGGGAGGCGGATCGCCGTCTTGTCCGCGCCCCCGCTCGACGACGACGACTTGGCCCGATCCATTCGCGAAGCCAAGACGCTCGGGGTCGAGTGCGTCTACGCGTTGTCCGGCGTAGAAGGCCAAGCCGCGATCCAGGCCTTGTCGAGAGCCGGCGCGCGGCTCGTCGACGTGCGTATCACGTTCGAGCGCGGGCTCGTCGACTTGGGTGCAACCCTCCCGGACTCCGCGATTCGTGCGGCGGAACCGCGCGATCTCGCTGAACTACGCGCGCTGGCTGCTGCGAGCCACGAGTCGTCGCGTTTCTACGCCGACCAACGTTTCCCGCGCGATCTCTGCCACGAACTCTTCGCGACGTGGATCGAAAAGAGCTGCGGCGGCTGGGCCCAAGTCGTGCGAGTCGCCATCGTCGACGGCGCGGTACGCGGTTATGCGACGGGGCATGTACGCGAGAACGGGCGGGGCGAAATTGGTCTGGTCGCGGTCGATCCGCGTTCGCAGGGTCGAGGCCTGGGGCGGTTGCTCGTGCAAGCCACTCTCGGCGCACTGCGCGACCTCGGGCTCTCGAACGCGACGGTCGTGACACAAGGGCGAAATATCGGCGCGCAACGGCTCTACCAGGCCGACGGCTTCCGCACACAGCGCGTGCAGACTTGGCACCATCTCTGGATCGACGAAGTGCGCACATGAAGTCGTATCGAATTCCCTTCAACAAACCCTCGTTCGCCGGAGCCGAAGGTCGCTATATCGCGGAAGCGATCGAGCGCGGACACATCTCGGGCGATGGCCATTTCACGAAGGCCTGCCACCGTCTCCTCGAGGAGGCGCTGGGTGTCAAGAAGGTGTTGCTCACGACCAACTGCACGCATGCGCTGGAAATGTGCGCATTTCTGACGCATTGCGGGCCGGACGACGAGGTGATCGTCCCGTCGTTCGCGTTCGTCACGTCCGTGCTCGCCTTCTCGCTCCGCGGCACGAAGCCCATCTTCGCCGACGTGCGGCCGGACACGCTGAACCTCGACGAGCGTCAGGTCGAGCGACTCGTCACGAAGCGCACCAAGGCCATCGTCGCGCTCCACTACGCGGGTGTGTCTTGCGAGATGGACACGCTCCTCGACATCGGTCGGCGCCACGGAGTTCCGGTCGTCGAAGACAATGCGCACGGACTC
>Ga0209490_10000780_pt1 | contig 31578 bp, 27 predicted proteins | sample MAT06_FD_187209 | JGI IMG/M metagenome (GOLD analysis project Ga0209490, IMG submission 187209) | Freshwater microbial communities from Lake Fryxell liftoff mats and glacier meltwater in Antarctica - MAT-06 (SPAdes) (version 2) | ecosystem: Environmental > Aquatic > Freshwater > Ice > Liftoff...
CCGGCTGCTGGGCGTGTCCGTGCGCGGCCGCCTGCTGCCCGGGGTGACCACGCGGCTGAGCCTGACCGACTCGGAAGACGTGTACGAGACGTTGGCCAGTGCCAGCCCCTTCGCCGCGCTCGGTGCCATCGGCACGCGCAGCCGCCAGGCGGCGTGGGAAAGCAGTGCCGCCACGCCTGTGGGCACGGCGCTGCTGTTGCTGGAGCGCACGTCTGAAAAGGTCAGCCGCCCAGGGGCGCCGTTCGCGGTGAGCCAGCGCGACATCGACAGCCTGGCGCTCGGCCTGAACGGCAACGCTGCTGCGCACAACTGGCAAGCCAGCCTGCGCCATGACCGCAACTCGCAGTTCGGCAGCATCACCACCGGCGCGCTGGCTTACGGCTATGCGCTCACGCCGGCCTGGCTGCTGGGGGCCAGCTACGGCAGCAGCCAGACGATGCCCAGCTTCAACCAGCTGTACTTTCCCAATTTCGGCAACCCCAAGCTGTTGCCGGAAGAAGGCAAGCACGGTGAATTGAGTGTGCGCTACAGCGTGGGCGAACACCGCGTTCGCGCCGCCTGGTACGACTACCGGTACCGGGGCTTCATCAGCAGCGGCCCGCAGCCCGTGAACTTGCCCCGGGTGGAAATCGACGGCGTCACGCTCAGCTACGAAGGCCGCTGGCGCGGGTTCGACCTGACGGCTTCCTACGACCACACCGACCCGCGCAACGCCACCGTGGGCAATGCCAACAACGGCAAACAGCTGGCCCGCCGTGCCAAGCAGGCCTTGCGCCTGGGCGCGGACTGGCAGGTCGGCGCGTGGACTGCGGGCGCCACGCTGGCGGCTTTCTCGCACCGCTTCGACAATGCCGCCAACACCGCGCGCCTGGGCGGCTACGGCACGCTCGACCTGCGCGCCGAGTGGTCGCTGTCGGCAGCCGCGAAGCTGGGTCTGCGTGTAAACAACGTGGGCGACAAGGCCTACAGCACGGTGCTGGGCTACGACCAGCCGCGGCGCGAGGGTTTCGTCACCCTGCGTTACGTGCTGCGTTGATGGGGCGGCGATGGCTTCCCGAACCCTCTTCATGCGCCACGGGCTTGCGTTGCTGGCCGTGCTGCTGTGCGGCCAGACATGGGCCGCCACGGTGGTGGACGACCGCGGCCGCACGGTGGAGATCCCCGCCGCGCCGCAGCGTGTGGTGTCGCTGCTGCCTTCGCTGACCGAAACCGTCTGCGCGCTGCAGGCTTGCCAGCGCCTGGTGGGCACCGACCGCTTTTCCGACTGGCCAGCCAGTGTGCGCAGCCTGCCCAAGCTCGGTGGGCTGGAAGACACGCAGATCGAGCGCCTCGTCGCGTTGAAGCCCGATCTCGTGCTGGCCGCAGGCTCGTCGCGCGCCATCGACCGCCTGGAAGCGCTGGGGCTGCGCGTCGTGGCGCTGGAGCCCAAGAACCTGCAGGACACCGAACGTGTCATCCAGCAGATTGCGCTGGCCCTGGGTGATGCAGCCGCCGGAACAGCGCTGTGGCAGCGCATGCAGGCCCGCATCGATGCTGCGGCGGCGCGCGTGCCGGCCAGCGTGCGCAGGCAGAAGGTGTACTTCGAAGTGGCCTCGTCACCGTATGCCGCCGGTGAGAGCTCGTTCGTCGGCGAAACGCTCACGCGCCTGGGCATGGGCAACGTCGTGCCGGCTGCGCTGGGGCCGTTCCCGAAGCTGAACCCCGAATTCGTGGTGCGCGCCCAGCCCGACATCATCATGGGCAGCGTGCGCGCCGTGGCCGAGATGCCGGCGCGGCCGGGCTGGGGCGTATTGCGTGCATTGCGCGACGAACGCCACTGTGGCTTTGCCAGCGGGCCCTGGGACGCGCTGGTGCGCCCTGGCCCGCGTCTGGCTGAAGCGGCCGAACTGCTGGCCGATTGCCTGGTGAGCCTGGACCGCCCCGCGCGCCAGAACAACTGAAGCTGCCCACCGCATGAAGGCCACGCTGGACACCCCCCACACCCGAGCTGCACGTGCCTGGCCAGAGGCCACGTTGCTGGGCCTCGGGCTGGCAGCGCTGGCGCTGCTGCTGGGCGTGGCCGGGCTGGCGGCGGGCAGCGAGGGCTGGTCGCTGGCCTGGTTGCATGGTTCGCAAGATGAGTGGAGCCTCGTCACGGCCATCCGCGCGCCCCGCACTGTGGGCGCCTTGTTGACTGGCGGCCTGCTGGGCCTGGCCGGCGCCATTGCCCAGGGTCTGTTCCGCAACCCGCTGGCCGACCCCTACCTGCTGGGCTCTGCCGCCGGCGCTGGCCTGGGCGTGGTGCTGGTGCTGGCGGCAGGCGGTGTGCTGGGCCATTACATCGGGCTGGCCACGGCCGACTGGTTGCTGCGTGTGGGCCTGGTGGGCGCGGCCTTCGTCGGTGCCGTGGTGGGCGTGGCGCTGACCCTGATGCTGGCACGCGGCACCGCGCGGCCCATCGTGCTGCTGCTCGCGGGAGTGGTGGTGGGCATCGTGCTGTCGTCGATCTCCGAACTCATTACGCTGGTCTCGCCCGAGGCGCTGCGCGGCAAGCAGATTTTCATGCTCGGCACCACGTCCTTCCTCGGCTGGAGCAGTTGTGTCGTGCTGGGTGTGGTGCTGGTGCCTGCCGCTGCGCTGGCCTGGCGTTACGCGCGCGCGCTGGACGCGCTGGTGCTGGGCGAAGCCAGCGCCGCCAGCCTGGGCCTGCAGCTGCCCCGTGTGCGCTTGCTGCTGGTGGCGCTGATGGCGCTGGCCACCGGCACGGCCGTGGCGCAGGCCGGGTTGGTGGCCTTCGTGGGCCTGGTGGCGCCGCACATCGTGCGCCGGCTCGTGGTGGTGACGCACGGGCCGCTGTTGCTGCTTTCTGCCGCTGCCGGCGCGGTGCTGCTGCTGGCGGCCGACGTGGCCGCGCGCAGCGTCATCGCGCCGCAGGAACTGCCGGTGGGCGTGCTCACGGCGGTGCTGGGTGGCCTCTATCTGCTGGTGCTGTTGCGGCGCCGGCAGCTGCAGGCATGACGGCGCCTGCAGCCCACGCCGCGGGCGTGTCGGCACCCCCCGCTGCAGGCGTGTCGGCTCCCCACGCTGCAGGCGTGTCGGCACCCAAAGCCGCAGGCGTGTCTGCACCCCACCCCGCAGGCGCGCCCGCACTCCAAGCCGAAGGCCTGGCCCTGAAGCTGGGCGCGCTGCGCGCGGTCGACGGCGTTTCGCTCGCGCTCCACGCGGGCCAATGGGTGGCCATCGTCGGCCCCAATGGGGCGGGCAAAAGCACGCTGCTCAGCCTTCTGGCAGGCCTGCGCAAACCCGATGCCGGGCGCGTGTGGCTGCAGGGCCGCGACCTGGCCACGCTGCCGGCGCCCGCCCGCGCGCGCGCGCTTTCCTGGCTGTCGCAGCAAGGCGAGGCCGAAGGCGACATCGCCGCGCACGACGTCGTGCGTCTGGGGCGCTTGCCGCGCCACGGCCTCTTCGGCACACCCGACGCTGCCGACGAGGCTGCCGTGGCACAAGCCCTGGACGAGACCGAGGCCACGCCCTTTGCCGCACGGCGTCTGAATGAGCTCTCGGGCGGTGAACGCCAGCGTGTGCTGCTGGCTCGCGCCCTGGCCGTGCAGGCGCCGGTGCTGTTGCTGGACGAGCCCACCACGCACCTGGACGCACCCCATCAGCGCGCCTTGTTGCGCGGCCTGGCTGCGCGCGCGCGCAACGGCGCGGCCGTGGCCGCCGTGCTGCACGATCTGACCCTGGCGCTGGCAGCAGACCGTGTGCTGGTGATGGACCGCGGTCGCATCGTTGCCGACGGCAGCCCGGCCGACGCTGCGCTGCGTGCGGCGCTGGTGCAGGTCTTCGAGCAGGCCTTCAGCATCGAAGCCGTGCAGCTGGCCGGCCGCGCGCGCTGGGCCGTGGTGCCGCACCTGTGAATGCCGGGACGCTGCGTTGCTGCGCTGTCTTCTCATGACAATGACGCCATGAACACCATCGGCCCTAAGCGCATCGTCTGCCTCACCGAAGAAACCACCGAATGGCTTTATCTGCTGGGTGAAGATGCGCGCGTCGTCGGCATCAGCGGCTACACAGTTCGGCCGCGCCGCGCGCGACAGGAAAAGCCCAAGGTCAGTGCCTTTCTGGATGGCCGTATCGATCAGATCGTCGCGCTGCAGCCTGATCTCGTGATCGGCTTTTCAGACATGCAGGCCGCATTGGCCGACAAGCTCATACGCGCCGGGCTCAGCGTCTTCATCACCAACCAGCGCAGCGTGGCGCAGATTTTCGACACGCTGCGCCTGATGGCCGGGCTGGTGGGTGCGCAAGCGAAAGCCGAAGCCTGGATCGAGGCCTGCCAGGCCGAACACACGCGCATGGCGGCGGTGGCCGCCGCCTGGCCACGCCGGCCGCGTGTCTATTTCGAAGAGTGGGACGAACCGAAGATCAGCGCCATTCAGTGGGTGTCGGAGCTCATCACCATTGCCGGCGGCGACGATGTGTTCCCCGAACTCGCCACACAGAGCCTGGGCAAGAACCGCGTCGTGGCCGACGCGCTGGAACCGGCGCGGCGTGCGCCCGACCTCATCATCGGCTCGTGGTGCGGCAAGAAGTTCCGCCCCGAGAAAGTGGCCGCGCGTGAAGGCTGGGCGGCCATGCCCGCAGTGGCGAACGGCCGCCTGCATGAAATCAAGAGCTGCGACATTCTGCAGCCCGGCCCGGCCGCGCTGACCGACGGCCTGGCGCAACTGCATGCCTTCTGCGCGAGCTGGTCAGCGACCGCATGAACAGCACACTGCCCACCATCGACAACCTGCACGACGAGGCGCTGGCTGCGCACGTGCGGCAGCGCCTGGACCAACTGACCAAGCCGCAGGGTGCGCTCGGCCGGCTGGAGACATTGGCGCTGCAGGTGGCGCTGGTGCAGGGCCGCACGCACCCGCAATGGCGGGCGCCGCAACTGGTGGTGTTTGCCGCCGACCACGGCATTGCAGCGCACGGTGTCTCCGCCTATCCGCCCGAAGTGACGGCGCAGATGGTGCTGAACATGCTGGCCGGCGGCGCGGCGGTTTCAGTTCTCGCGCGCCAGCACGGCCTGGCGCTCACGGTGGTGGATTGCGGCGTCGCGCACCACTTCACGCCGCAGACCGGTCTGCGCATGGCCAAGGTCTGCCACGGCACGGCCGACAGCAGCATCGGCCCGGCCATGAGCGAAGCGCAATGTGCCAGCGCCATCGGCCACGGCATGCAGCTGGTGCAAGAGCTGCCTGGCAATGTGCTGCTGCTGGGCGAGATGGGCATCGGCAACACCTCTGCCGCAGCGCTGCTGATGTGCCGGCTTGCCGGCCTGCCGCTTGCCGACTGCGTGGGCCGCGGTACGGGCCTCGATGACGCCGGCCTCGCGCACAAGACCGCCGTGCTGCAGCGTGTGCTGCAGCACCATGCCGAAGTGCAGGGCGTGCTGCCGATGCTGGCCGCCATGGGCGGTGCCGAAATCGCAACCATGGTGGGGGCGGTGTTGCAGGCCGCACACGAGCGCCGCGTGGTGGTGGTCGACGGCTTCATCACCACGGCTGCCGTGGCCGTGGCGGCAGCGCTGGCGCCCGCCGTGCTGCAACGCTGCGTGTTCGCGCACGGCTCGGCCGAAGCCGGCCACGGCCGCTGGCTGCAGGCGCTGGGTGTGCAGCCGCTCTTGAACCTGGGCCTGCGCTTGGGCGAAGGCTCGGGCGCGGCGCTGGCCTGGCCGTTGCTGGTCTCGGCCTTGCAGCTGCTGGACGCTATGGCCAGCTTTGCGTCGGCCGGCGTGGCAGAGCGCAGCGATGTGGCATGAACTGAGGCTCTTCTTCATCGCGCTGCAGTTCCTGACACGCGTGCCCATTCCCGGCTGGGTGGGTTTTCAGCCGGCTTGGCTGCACCAGAGCGCACGCCATTTCCCGGCGGTGGGTTTGTGCATGGGCGCGCTGGCTGCTGCGGTGTTGTGGGGCGCGGCGCACCTGTGGTCGGCCTTGATCGCCGTGCTGTTGAGCATGGCCGCCACCATTTGGGCCACCGGTGCCTTTCACGAAGATGGGTTGGCCGATACCTGCGATGGCCTGGGCGGTGCCGTCACACGCGAGAAGGCGCTCGAGATCATGAAGGATTCGCGCCTGGGCACCTACGGCGCCGTCGGCCTGGTGCTGGTGCTGGCGCTGAAGGCCGCGGCGCTGCACGCGCTGGCCGTGCGCGACCTGGTGGCGGTGCTGGCGCTGCTGCCGCTGGCGCATGCCTGGTCGCGCACAGCCACCGTGGTGCTGCTGCGCCTGCTGCCTTATGGCGGTGATGCCGAACACGCCAAGGCCAAGCCGATGGCGCAACAGATCGACGGCCACGGCCTGGCCATGGCGCTGATGTGGGCGGCCATCGCGGGCGGCGCGGCGGCGGTGTTCGTGAACATCGCGGTGCTGCTGTGGGCGCTGCTGGCGACCGTGGTCGTGGCGTGGTTCATGGCGAACTGGCTGCGCCGTCGCCTGGGCGGCTACACCGGCGATGCGCTGGGCGCCACGCAGCAGTTCAGCGAGCTGGCCGTCTATCTGGCTGCCTTGGCAGCGCTCGCGCGCGGATGAGCACGCCGCTGCTGTGGTGCTGGCGCCACCCACGCGCCATCGGCGCCCAGGGGCGCTGCATCGGCCACACCGACATCCCGCTCGACCCGCGCAAGGCGCGCCGCCTGGCCCACCGCATCCGCAGCGCCGCACGCCGCCACGGCCTGCCGCGCGTGGTGTGGGTGTCGCCGCTGGCGCGCAGCCGCGATGTCGGCCGGGTGCTGCGCGCCTGGGGCTTCGTGGTGCACGTGGATGCGCGCCTGATGGAGCTGAACTTCGGAAACTGGGACGGGCAGCCCTGGTCGGCCATCGCCTGGGCCGAAGTCGAAGCCTGGCAGGCCGACCTGCTGCACCACGCGCCCGGCGGCACCGATCAAGGCGAAAGCCTGGCCGCGCTGGCCGCGCGGGTGCAGGCCTGCTTGCAGGAAGCCGAGCGCGATGCCACACCGCGCTTGCTGGTGACGCACGGCGGCTGGCTCAATGCTTTGCAGTTGCTGCCGCGCCTGTTGCCGCCTGCGGTGGCGCTGGCTGCGGCCGACTGGCCGTCACCGCCACGCCACGGGACTCTCGTCGAGTGGCCGGCGGGGCCTGCAATGCGGTCAATCCGGGCTTGACGTCGATTCATCGTGCGCGAGCCACGATTCGTCGCATGCAGGTGGTGGCGGCTGGGCGGCGTGCCGAAGATGCGTGCATTGCAGCCCCAAACCCAGACCGGAGCCGACCATGTTCTTGCGCATTACCCACCGCGTTCTTTCCCTTTCGCTGGCCACAGTCATGGCGCTGGGCATGTTGGGGGGCCTGGGCGGCCTGTCTCAGTCGGCCACCGCCACCGCGAATGCCAGCACCCTTTGGGCTGCGCAAAACGGCAGCGTTCGCGCATGAAGCTGTTGATCCTCGTCGTCGGCTGGTGTCTGCTCTTTGTGCTGAGCTGGCCCCTCGCGTTGCTGGCTCTGGTGCTGGCGCCTTTCGTGTGGCTGCTCTCGCTGCCGCTGCGCCTGATCGGCATAACCTTCGATGCGATGTTTTCGCTATGCCGTGCGTTGCTGATGCTGCCGGCGCGGCTGCTGGGCCACAAGCTCTGAACCAGCGCAGGCGCTGCGGCCGCGCTTGCCGACCGCGCTTGCCGACCGCGCCAATCTGGCCGCCACGTTCCGTTCGCGCAATCTTCGTCTATCGGTCCGCGCCTGGGCCGTCCCGGGCGACGGATGGCACCGCGACGAACACGGAGTTCCACGACAGCGCTGACGACGCGCGAGTCACCGGCGACCCAGCGGTACAGGTCGCGCGCCGACAGGTAGAGGTTCGAGCCTCCGTGGAAGCCCTCGAGGTCGTGGGCATCGTGATCTTTCCAACCTTCGGCGGTGCGCCGGTAGTCGCGCGTGCGAGTCCCGTTCCAGTCCACGAATCGCGCGGGCCGCACGAACGCAGTCAAATCCAGAGGCTGACTGAAACGTTCCGCGATCACTTTCGCCCAGGGCAATCCCGTGCTGCGCTCGATGACCATCGCGGCCATGTCGTAGGCCACGTTGTCGTAGGTGAAGGCGCTACCTGGTTCGAAGTTGGGCACGGGTGTGTCCCTGGTGCGACCCGGGTCCCTTCAGCGTTGGGGTCCAAGAACCTGGTTGCCGCCTGACACTGCGCCTGCAAGCACAAACAGCTTGCGCCCAGCGAAAGCACAAATCACCGGTAACATGATTCAGGGCGTCGAGACCGCATGTTCATGGTGGCTGCAGCAGCGGTTTGATCATCGGCTCAGCACCCACGATCAGCACCCACGATCAGGACAGGCAAGCAGTACATGAGCAATCACACGACAGCCGACCGCCACCCGGGTGATGAAGGAGAGGCCGGCCACCTGCCCTGGGCAGGCCAGGCCTACAGCGTCAAGCGCTTCGGCGTCACCATCACCAACTGCGACTCCGAGCCGGTGCAGACGCCCGGCTGCATCCAGGGCCACGGCGCGCTGCTCGTCTTGAACCGCAGCGATCTGTGCGTGGCGCAGGCCAGCGAAAACAGCGATGCGTTGCTGGGCCGCGCGGTCGCGGCGCTGCTGGGGCAGCCGGTGTCGCTGGTGCTGGGCGCACAGGAAGAGGCGTCCTTGCGCCGCCTGCTGGGCCGCGACGATTGCGAGCGCAACCCGCGCTACCTTTGTACCTTGCCCGCGCACGACAGCGTCCCGGCGTTGGACGTGTCGGTGCACACGGTCGACGGGGTCGTGGTGGTGGAGTTCGAAGCCACCGGGCGCAGCCAGCCCAGGCCAGACCCCGCGTCGTGGGATCCGATCGGCCGTGTGCAGCACAGCGTGGCGCGTTTGCAGAAGGCCGACACGCTGCAGGCGCTGGGCGACATCGCCACTGCCGAGATCCGTTCGCTGACCGGACTCGACCGCGTCATGGTCTACCGCTTTCACGCCGACGGCCACGGCGAGATCGTGGCCGAAAACCGCCGCGACGATCTGGCGCCGTGGCTCGGCATGCACTATCCGGCGCAGGACATTCCCGAGCCAGCGCGGGAGATCTTCCGCCAGAGCTGGATCCGTCCGCTGCGTGAGGTGGGCGCGCCATTGGCCGAGCTGGTGCCGCTGGCCCACCCCGACACCGGCCGGCCGCTGACGATGACGCATTGCGCGTTGCGCGGGCCGTCGTTGATGCACACCGAGTACCTGCAGAACATGGGCGTCACGGCGGGGCTGACGCTGGCCATCCGCCGCGGTGACCAGCTGTGGGGCCTGATCACCGGCCACCACTACAGCGGCGCGCACGACATGTCGTTCGAGATGCGGGCCGCCTGCGAGTTGCTGGCCGTGGTGGTCTCGCTGCAGCACCGTGCCGCACAGGAACGCGAAGAACTGGTTTACAGGCTGCAGCTGGACAACGTGCTGCAGCAACTGGTGACGCAGGCGGCGCACGAAGGCGGTCTGTCGGCGCTGCTCGACGGGCCGCCGACGCTGCTGGACGCCATGTCCGCCGGCGGCGCGGCGCTGCTGCACCGTGACAGGTGGACGCGCGCCGGCGCGGTGCCCCCCGAAGCCGAGCTGCAGGCACTGGGCGCGTGGCTGGCAAACAGGCCCGAGCTGATCGATGTCGAGCGGCCGATTTTCGTCACCGATGCGCTGGCGCGCGAGTACCCGCCTGCCGCGGCATGGGCCGGCTGCGGCGGCGGGCTGATGGCGATTGCGCTGTCGCGAACGCTGGGCGACATGGTGCTGTGGTTTCGCCCCGAAGCGCTGCAGAGCGTGCGCTGGAGCGGCAACCCCGACGACAAGCCGCGGGTGCTCGGCCCGCATGGCATGCGGCTGACGCCACGGCGCAGCTTCGAGCTTTTCGTCGATTCGGTGCGCGGCCGCTCGCTGCCCTGGAAGTCGGTGGAAGTGGACGCCGCGCTGCGGTTTCGCGCGGTCCTGATGGAGCTGGTGGTCAGCCGCGCCGCACAGCTGGCCAGCCTCAACACCGACCTGGCGCGCAGCAACGACGATCTGGATGCCTTTGCCTATGTCGCCAGCCACGACCTGAAGGAGCCGCTGCGCGGCATCTACAAGTATGCGCACCAGATGGCCACCGATGCCGCAGAGCGCAACGACCCCGACCGCGAGCGCCTGGCCGGCCTGCTGCGGCTGGCGCTGCGCATGGACAGCCTGCTCGATTCGCTGCTGCACTTTTCGCGTGTCGGCCGCGTCGCGTTGCTGCTGGAACCGGTGGATGTCAACGAGGTGGTGGCCGAAGCCATCGAGATGGTCGACGGGCGCCGCCGCGACAAGCCGGCCGAGATCGTGGTGCCTGTTCGGCTGCCCGTGGTGCAGGCCGACCGCGTGCGGCTGCGCGAGGTCTTCGTCAACCTGCTGTCCAACGCGCTCAAATACAACGACCGCCCGATCACGCAGGTCGAGATCGGGTGCACCGTCGCCGGCCCACAGGCACCGGCCGGCGACGGCAGCCCGCCGGGTGTGACGTTCTTCGTGCGTGACAACGGCATCGGCATCCAGCCGCGCCACGTCGATCAGGTCTTCAAGATGTTCAAGCGGCTGCATGGCCGCGATGAATTTGGTGGCGGCACCGGTGCTGGGCTGACCATCGTGCGCAAGCTGGTCGAACGCCATGGCGGCGACGTCTGGTTCGAGTCGACTTTTGGCCAGGGCAGCACGTTCTTCTTCACGATCCCGGGCGTGCCGGCGGCGAAGTCCAATGCTGCATGACGCTGTGACGCACGTCGTGCTGGTCGAGGACAGCGACGAAGACGCCGACACCGCCGAAGAGGCGCTGCGGCGCACCTTGCTGCCAGCGCGCATGCAGCGCGTCATCAGCGGCGAGGCCTGCCTGGCGCTGTTGACCGGCGTGCCCGGGCTGCTGCCTTCACTGATCGTGATGGACCTCGGCACGCCCGGCCTGGACGGGCGCGACGCTTTGCGCGAGATCCGGCGCGACCAGCGGCTGTCGGGCGTGACGGTGGTAGTCACCAGCACATCGGCCAACCCGCGAGACGTCGACTTCTGCTACCAGGCCGGCGTCAACGCGTATCACGTCAAGCCGGTGAACCACCTCGAACACCTGGACGCCATGACGGCGATGTTCGAGTACTGGCTGCGGCGCGTGGAGCTGCCAATGCCACAGCCATGTCCCAGGGCTGTAGGCCAATGACCACACGTCGCATCCTGATCGTCGACGACAGTGTCGATGATCGCGCCGACCTGCGACGCATGCTGTTGCTGGGCACCGACGACCGACTGGTGTTCACCGAGCTGTCCCTGGGCAGCGCCGCCATCGCCGCGCTCCACACCGGCACAGATGACCCGCCCGACTGCGTGCTGCTGGACTACCACCTGCCCGACATGGACGCCGTGGAAGTGCTGGCCGGCATGCAGTCGGCCGAGGGTGTGCCGATGTGCCCGGTGGTCGTGGTCACCGGCGAAGCCTCGCTCGAATTCGGGCGCGAGGTGTTGCGTGCCGGCGCGCAGGATCACATCGCCAAGGCCGGCCTGACGCCTGCATTGCTGACACGCGCCGTCAGCCAAGCCAGCGACCGCTGGGCGCTGGCGCTGGAGCTGCGGCAGCGCAACGAGGCATTGCACCGCATCGCGCTGCGCACCGAGTTTTTTCTGGCGCTGTCCGAGGCCACGCACGGCGCGGCCGGCCCGCAGGTCGTGAAGGCGCAGATCACGCGACTGCTCGGCCAGCATCTGAACGCCAGCCGCTGCGTCTTCGCCGAAGTGCACCCTGACGGCGGCGCATCTGCTGGACACGGCTTTGTCGACGGCGTCGCCCAGCTTGAGGGCGACCACCACCTGCCGGACTACGGTGCTGACCTGCTGTCCGAGCTGCAAGCCGGGCGGGTGGTGGTGGTCAACGACTTGCAGACCGACCCCAGCTACACCATCGAGCAGCGCGCCGCCCATGAGGCGCTGGCGATCGCTGCCCATGTCGCCGTGCCCTTGATGCAATCCGGTCGGCTGCTGGCCGTGCTGGCGGTGCACGACGCACGGCCACGGCGCTGGACGGCCGATGAGGTCGCGCTCGTCAAAGAGGTCGCCGAGCGCACGCTGGTCATCATCAACCACGCCCGCGCCGAGATCCGGCTTCACGAAGAGGGCCTGCGCCTGCGCTTGGCGCTGCAGGCCGGCGGACTGGGCTCGTGGCAATGGGAGTTCGGCTCGCCGCTCGTACACCTGGACGCGACGATGCGCCTGATGGTGGGATTGCCGCCGGGTGACGCGGATCAGTTAGTGCCGCTGGCCGCCCTGCTGCCGCTGCTGCACCCGGACGACCGCGCGGCGGGCTGGCGCGACATTTTGGCGCTGCAGCAGCACGATGCGCCGCTGCGGCGCGAATTGCGCATCGTGCGCGATGACGGCCGCACCCTGTGGCTGGAATGCCAGGCCGCGCCACTGGTCGACGCGGCCCATGAGCGCCGGCAGCTGGTGGGCGTGACGGCCGACATCACCGAGCGCAAGGCCGCCCAGGCTGCGCGCCACAAGAATGAGCTGCGGCTGCAGCAGCTGATCCAGCTGATGCCGTCTTTCACCGCTGTGCTGAACGGGCCGGATCATGTCTTTGAGCTGGCCAACGAACCGTATTACGCACTTGTCGGCCGCGGCCCGCAGATCCTGGGCCTGCCGTTGCTGCAGGCGCTGCCCGAGATCGCCGACCAGCCGTTTCCGGCGCTGCTGGACCAGGTCTTCCGCAGCGGCGTCGCGTTCCACGCCGAAAACATGCTCGTGCGCCTGGCGCGCCAGGCCGGGCAAGCGCTGGAAGATCGCTTTGTCGACTTTGCCTACATGCCGCTGCGCGAAGCCGCCGGCGCCGTCACCGGCATCCTGATCCACGGCGTGGACCGCACAGAGCAGATGCGGGCCGAGCGCGCGCTGGTCGAGGCCGATCGGCGCAAGGACGAATTTCTGGCGACGCTGGCGCACGAACTGCGCAACCCGTTGGCACCGGTTCGCAACGGCGTGGCCATCCTGCGCCGCTTGGCGCCCAGCGGGGCCAATGACTTGACGCTGTCGATGATGGAGCGTCAGCTCGGCCATCTGGTGACGCTGCTGGACGATCTGCTGGATGTCTCGCGCATCAGCGTGGGCAAGATCGAGCTGCGGCGCGAACGCGTGAACGTGGCGCAGGCCATTGCCACCGCGGTCGAGGCATCGCGGCCGGTCATCGAAGCCGGCAGCCACGAGATCACGGTCGAGGCCACGTCTGAACCGTTGACCGTCGACGCCGATCCGACACGGCTGGTGCAGATCGTCGTCAACCTGGTGGTCAATAGCGCCAAGTACAGCGAACCCGGCGGGCACATCCGCGTCAGCACCAGCCGCGAAGCGAATTGGGTCGTGATTCGCGTCAGCGACCGAGGCATCGGCATTGCGCCCGAAGTGCTGCCCACCTTGTGGAACATATTCACACAGGTGCGCGACACGATGCACAAGGCGCAGGGCGGCCTGGGCATCGGGCTGTCGCTGGTCAAGCAGCTGGTGCACCTGCATGGCGGCAGCGTCGACGCGCAGAGCGCAGGCATGGGGCTGGGCAGCACCTTCACGGTGCGTCTGCCGCTGGCCACCGCGCTGGCGGCGCCCGCGGTGCAGTTGCCGGCCGCCGTTGAGCCCGCAGCGGACACGCCGGCAAGGCGTGTGCTGGTCGTTGACGACAACGTCGACGCTGCCGAGAGCCTGGGCGAGCTGATGGCGATGTACGGTTTTCAGACCTGCATCGCGCACGACGGCCCGTCGGCACTGCAGCTGGCCCGCAGCTTCGAGGCCGATGTCATGGTGCTGGACATCGGCCTGCCGGGCATGGACGGCTACGAGCTGGCGCGCCGCGTGCGTCTCGACCCGCAGCTGCGCAACGCCGTGCTGGTGGCGCTGACCGGCTGGGGCGCGGACGGCGACAAGCAGATGGCCATCAGCGCGGGCTTTGACTTCCACTTCACCAAGCCGATCGATATCGCTGAGCTGGAGCGGGTGCTCAACCTCCGGTTCGCCGAGTCTTGAGCCGATGAACGCCAGTGTGCTGGCACTGGCCAGCAAGCGCAGCGCGGCCCTGTCGCGCGTGCACAAGGTCCAAGAATTCGGTGGGTGGATTTCGAGGTTGGCCGCCGACCCCAATCGCTGGATCAGCGTGACCGCGCCGCCGCAGGAGCGTCATCGCGCGAGCGTCGTGGGCGCGATCTGCTTCAACCACCACCTCATCCCCGAGCCTTCAAGGGCGTCAAGCGATGCGTCTGCACTGACGGCATTCACCCCATGGCCGCGCGCCTAACCATGGCACCTTGGAAACTGTCCGCAGCTCAACCATGTACGCGAGCGCACAGACCTGGACTGGCGTGATGGTTACTCTTTCGCGTAGGCGGGTTCGGCCGCCCTGTGCATCTGAACAAGCAGCGAGGCAACACGATGAACAAGAACCAGCTTATGGGCAATGGCAGGAAAGGTTCCAGTGCGGTGCAAGCGCAAGTTGGCAAGGTCTTGGCAAGTACGGAACATCAGGTCAAGGGCCGTCGTCGGGAAACTGAAGGCAGCGCTCGGCACCTCTTCGGCAACGAAGAAACCTTGGACGGGAGCGTGCGATGCTGAATCTGACGTTGAAGGTTGTGGCGGGACTCGTCGGGGCGGTCGCGCTGGCTGTGCTCGGGCATGCCGCCCTGGTTCATTCATCCAAGAGCGCGACAGGCGCGGCCTCCACCGCCCGATCCACCTGCGCGACGTGCCACGGCTGAAGGGCGTCCGGGTCGCGGTCGCTCTGAAGGCAGCCTTTGGCCCTGACCGGCCGAAGCCCGACCCCAGTTGCAGTTGAATCGGCCATCGCCGGCAGCTGGCCTGGTTGAGCAGGGCTGCGCGTCCAGCCCGCTGCGGCCGAGCAGCGCAGGTGGGCCCGCCGCGCCACCCGCGCTGCCGCTGCTGCCCCGCGCCAGCCTGGTCTCTGCAGACCTGGCGCTGCTGGCGGCGCAGGGCGATGCGCGGGATGGCCGCAATGATCCTCAGTTCACCGCCACATTTCGGGCAGTTCTCCTGGTCGGTATCGACACCCGTTTGAGCAGCCGGGCCCAGCTGATGTGCGCTGGCCGGCTGTGCGTGCGGCCTGACTCGGTTGCGGGGAGTTCCGACTCGCCGGTGGCCGCCGGTTGCCGCCGGTTGTCGCCGGTGGCCACCTCGGGCGCCCGGAGCACCACCAGCGCCCGCAGCTTCGTGTTCGGCACCATCACGCCGTGGTTCGCGCAGCGGGGGTCGGCTGACTTCGCGAAGCGAAGTTGCGCGCACACCCGGTGGATCGGGTGCAGGCTGGGTCTGGGCATCAGCGCAGCCAGCCGCGGCATCAACTCATAGGGCGACATCACGATGTGCGTGCTGCCGTCACGCCAGTCCGCCACGCGGGCCAAAGGCAATTCGATAACTGCAGGCCGCAGCCTGCAGCGGCCCGAGCGTGCGCGCGTCATCCGACTCGGCATCGCGGTCGGTCATGTAGCCTGACCCCTCATCCTCTTCGATCAGCACACCGCGCCGGGTCAGCAGCGTTGCCAGTTTGCGAAGGCTGGCAGCAGTCGCATGGCCAGCCGGCAACGCCTACCGCAAGCGCGCCTGGGATCGACCGCTTCCTGCGTTCGCCGCGGCAAGCCGACGCCGCGCGATCGCGGCGCTCGATGTCTTGCGGTCACTTGATGGCGCTCATGCCCCCCAGTCCCCGCAGTTCCCCCCCCTTTACACCCAGAGGCTTGCCGATGCACACTCGCGTCGACAAAAAAGGATCAGCGCATGAAATATCCCGGCCGCGTCATCAAGATGGGTGAGTCAGAGGCGAGCATCGTCCGCGCCTTGAAGACCCAGCTCAACAAGAGCCTGTCACTGACCGGTGATCAAAAGATTGAGCTGGACGAAACCAACCCGGTATTCGGTCCCAAGGTCAAGCAGGCGGTGCAGTTGTTCCAGGCCGGCCATGTCGACGAGGAAGGCCGACCGCTGAAGACGGACGGCGAACTGGGTGCCATCTCTTGGGCCGTGCTGTTCGGCCAGAGAACGGTAGCCAACATCGACAAGCCGGCCGACAAGTTTCTGGGCGAGGTGCTGGCGGTGGCGCTGGCCGAGGAGGCCAAGAAGATTCGCGAGATCCCGCCCAATTCCAACCGCGGCCCGGCGGTCGAGGGCTATTTGAGCAGTGTCGGTCTGGGCAAGGGCAACCCCTGGTGCTGCGCATTCACCTATTGGTGCTTCGACGTGGCAGCCAATGCCAAGGGCCGCGCCAACCCGACAGTCAGGACCGGCGGCTGCCTCGCCCACTGGAACGGTGCGCCGGCCAAGGGAGCCAAGCGCATCAGCGCGGCCGACGCCAGGAACAATCCGGGCTTGCTTAAGCCCGGCATGGTGTTCATCATGGATTTTGGCGGCGGCAAGGGCCACACCGGGTTCATTGTTGCCGTGCGCGGCGGTCATGTCGATACGGTGGAAGGCAACACCGATGCCTCAAGGTCGCGAGAGGGCGGTGGCGTCTACCTGTTGACCCGCAAGCTCGCGGAGATCAACAAGGGCTACCTCGACTACAGCGGTGCCTGAGGCTAGGCCGGTAGCTCCGTCTCAGCTCGACCGAACACTTCACCGTCTGGCCAAAGCGCTGAGCGGCCTGCGGCCAGAACCGGCCGCCAGCTTCGAAACTCATGCCTTCTGCATCACAGGCGCGCCACGTGAGCCCCGCCAACCCTCAAGCGCGTTTTCGACACCTTGTCGGGCGCCAGGCAGGAACGCAGGCGCTGGAATTTTTCGCGGTCCGTGCGGGCATCACCCCACCCGCAACACTCGGAGGCACCCACTTGAATCCCGTGAACCCCAGCATGCTGCTGTGCGCAGCGAGCCTCCCGGCCTGCGGCGGCCCGCCCCAGCGCGACTCGCTCGACAAAAACCTGTGCAGGTACTTCGGCGCACCGCTGCAGGTGATAGCGGCGCAGGGCTGCCGGTAGCAGGGCACTGACCATGGCCAACGACATCTTCATCAGCTACCGCCGCAGCCACACCCAGTACGTTGCCGGGCGTCTGAAGGACGAGCTCGACAAGTACTTCGAGCCGCCCACCCATGTCTTCCGGGACATCGAGAACATTGAGCCGGGACTTGACTTCACCAAGGCGCTGGACAAGTCATTGGCCAGCAGTGCGGTCATGTTGATCCTGGTCGACAAGCAATGGGCCGATGTGCGAACCAGCGACGGCAGCCAGCGCAGACTGGACGATCCTGATGATTTCGTGCGACTGGAGGTCGTCCGAGCCCTTCAGCGTGACATCCGGGTGATACCCGTGCTGATCGAGGGTGCCGCAGCTCCTTCGGTTCAGTCCCTGCCCGAACCCATGCGTGGATTGGCCGCACGCCAGGGTTTTGAGTTGTCCGATGGCCGCTGGCGCAGCGACATCCAGAGGCTCGTGGAGGCGCTGGCGAAGGTGCCTGGCCTGACGATGCGCGGACGTGCCACGCCGACGGGGCGATCAAAGAAGCTCGTGTGGGGCGCCGCCGGGGGGGTTCTTGTCGCAGCAGTCGCCGGTATCTGGTGGGGTCTTCAGCCGATCGCACTCGCGGATCCGGTGGGGACATGGAGATCGACGGACGGCGAGGTCGTCACGGTTTCCCCTGCGGTCGGGACCACCCCGACTTATGACTTCGAGGCGGTGAACTCGCAGGGCGAAAGAAGCCCTGGCCAGATCGATCTGGCCACCTACACATGGACCATGACCTATTCCGGTAAGCACGAAGGCTGGAACTGCGTACTGAAGGCCAAAGGGCAAACGGGTATCCTGAAGGGCACGTGTACACATCCCACCCTGGAGACAACGGTCTACGGTCTCGAGTACCAAGGCGACTGACCCGAGCAATTCGCGCGATGAGCGACTGATGGGGCTCGGGATGACACATCGTGCTCGCGTGGTGCGACCCGGATCACTTCAGCTTTCGCATGTTCGACGTGCTTGCCAATGCAAAGAACGCGCTGGCTGTAGATCTGTGTGGCGCACGCGAGGTCTGACGCGTCAGCTACGCAAATGGCAGGCTACGAAGTGGCCGCTGCCACCGCCGGCCGCCTTGAGCTCGGGCTTTTCCACATCACACAGCCCCTTCTTCGCGATCGGGCAACGCGTGTGGAAGTGGCAGCCCGGCGGCGGGCGAATCGGGCTGGGCACATCGCCGACCAGCGGGATGCGTGGTCGCTTTGCACGCGGGTCGGGGATGGGCACGGCCGAGAGCAGCGCCTCGGTGTAGGGGTGCAACGGGGTCGTGTACAGCGCAGTAGCCGGTGCAATTTCGACGATGCGGCCGAGGTACATCACCGCCACGCGGTGGCTGATGTGTTCCACCACGCTCAGGTCATGCGCGATGAAGACATAACTCAGCTTGAACTGGTCGCGCAGGTCTTCCAGCAGGTTGATGACCTGGGCCTGGATGGAGACGTCGAGCGCGCTCACGGCTTCGTCGCAGACGATGAGCTTGGGGCTCACGGCCAGTGCGCGTGCGATGCCGATGCGCTGGCGCTGCCCGCCTGAAAACTCGTGCGGAAAACGCCGCAGGTGGTCGGCGCTCAGGCCCACGGTTTCCAGCAGCTGCACGATGCGGTCTTCGTATTCACGCGCTGTTTTTGTCAGCTTGTGGATGGTGAGCGCTTCGCCCACGATGGCGCTCACCGTCATGCGCGGGTTCAGGCTCGCGTAGGGGTCCTGGAAGATGATCTGCATGTCGCGCGCCAGCGCACGCAGCTCTCGTTTGCTCGCTGTGGTGACGCTCTTGCCTTCGAACGTCACCTCACCCGACGTGGGCTCGATCAGGCGCAGGATGCAGCGGCCCGTGGTGCTCTTGCCGCAGCCGCTTTCGCCCACCACGCCCAGCGTCTCGCCGGCCGACAGCTCGAAGCTGACGCCGTCCACCGCATGCACCTTGTCGACGACACGCCCGAGCAGCCCGCCGTGGATCGGGAAGTGCTTGACGAGGTTTTCCACCTTCAGCAGCGGCGCCGTCATGCCGGCACCTCGTCCAGGATGCAAGCCACCTTGTGGCCATTGCCGACATCGCGCAGCAAAGGCGTGGCGGCGGTGCAGGCGGGCATGGCGAACTTGCAGCGCGGCGCGAAACGGCAGCCTGACGGGAGGCCGCCGCCGTGTGGCGCTACCAGCTTGGGCACCGTGCCGGCTATGGCTTCCAGCCGCACCTTGGTTCCTGCCGCAGAGGCGGCCATGTCGATGCGCGGAATGCTGCGGATCAACCCCTGCGTGTACGGGTGGCGCGGGTGCGCGAAGAGGTCTTCCACGGTGGCTTCCTCAATCACCTGGCCGGCATACATCACCACCACGCGTTGCGCCACTTCGGCCACTACGCCCATGGCGTGGGTGATGAGCAGAATGGCCATGCCGAGCCGCTCTTTCAGCTCGGCCATCAGGTCGAGGATCTGCGCCTGGATGGTGACGTCCAGCGCCGTGGTGGGCTCGTCGGCAATCAGCAACTGCGGGCTGCAGGCCAGGGCGATGGCGATCATCACGCGCTGGCGCATGCCGCCACTGAACTGGTGCGGGTAGTCGCGCACACGCTTGTCCGGCGTCGGGATGCCCACCAGCCGCAGCATCTCGACCGCGCGGTTCATCGCCTCCCGGCGGCTCAAGCGTTCGTGCAGGCGCACGCTTTCGGCAATTTGCTCGCCCACGGTGTAGACCGGGTTCAGGCTCGTCATCGGTTCCTGAAAGACGATGGCAATTTCCTTGGCGCGTATCTTCTGCATCTCGGCCGCGCCCAGCGGCACCAGGTCGTGGCCCTTCCACAACACCTGGCCGGCGACGATCTTGCCCGGTGGCATGTCGATCAACTTCAGCACCGTCTTGGCCGTGACGCTCTTGCCACAGCCGCTTTCGCCGACCACGCACACGGTTTCACCGGCGTCGACGGCAATGTCCACGCCGTCGACGGCGTGCAGCCAGCCTTCATCGGTCTTGAAATGGGTTTTCAGGCCCTTGATTTCCAGCAGGGGCATCGTCAGGCCCGCCCGGCCGCCCGAAGGGCCTGACGCGCCCCCTTGGGGGGCAGCGAACGTAGAGATCTTGGGGGCATCATTTCAGTCGACTCGTCGGGGGTCCAGCGCGTCGCGCAGACCGTCGCCGATGAAGTTGATGGTCAGCACCGTCAGGAAGATGGCGAGGCCCGGGAACAGGGCCCAGTGCGGGGCGATGTCGAGATAGTCCTTGGCATCGAACAGGATGCGGCCCCAGGTCGGGATGTCTGGCGGGAAGCCCAGACCCAGGAAGGACAGCGTGCTCTCGGCCAGGATGGCCGCGGCGACGTCGATGGTGCCGGCCACGATCACCGGGCCCAGGCTGTTGGGCAGGATGTGGCGCCACACCGTGCGCGGCGTGCTCGCGCCGAGTGCGCGCGCGGCCTCGACAAATTCCTTCTCGCGCAGGCTGAAAAACTGCGCGCGCACCAGCCGCGCCACGGGCATCCAGCCGAAGCCGCCGATAACAAAGACGATGAGCAGGAACACGCCTATCTCGGGGCCGAACGTTTCCTTCAGCGTGTCGCGCAACAAGTAGATCAGCAGCAGCAGCAGCGGCAGCTGCGGCAGGCTCAGGAAGAGGTCGGTCACCCACATCAGCACCGTGTCGACCCAGCCGCGGCTGATGCCGGCCAGGGCGCCGATGAGCACGCCCACCACGACGGCCATCGTCATTGCCGCCAACCCCACGGCCAATGAGATGCGCCCGCCGTAAAGGATGCGTGCCAGCAGGTCTTGCCCGAGGTCGTCGGTGCCCAGCGGGTGGGCGGCCGACGGTGTGGCCAGCCGGGCCGTGAAGTCGATGTCGCTGATCGACACCGTGTAGAAGAACGGGCCCACCGCCACCGCCAGCGCCATCATCGACAGCACCACCAGGCTGAGCACGGCCATGCGGTGGCGCCTGAAACGGCGCCAGGTCTCGGCCCACGGCGAGGCCGGCGCTCTAGCGGTAACTGACACGGGGGTCGAGCCAGCCATACAGCAGGTCAGCGATCAGGTTGAACAGCACCACCAGGCAGGCGAAGACGAAAGTCACGGCCATGATGACCGGCGTGTCGTTGCGCAGGATGGCGTCGATGAGCAGGCTGCCGATGCCCGGAATGCGGAAGATCTGCTCGGTGACGATGGCGCCGCCGAAGACGGCCGGCATCTGCAGCGCCACCAGCGTGACGACCGGGATCATCGCGTTGCGCAACACGTGCTTGAGTACTACGGTGCGTTCGTTCAGGCCCTTGCTGCGCGCGGTGGTGACGTAGTCGAGTTTGATCACGTCCATCACCGCGTTGCGCACGAAACGCGTCAGGCTCGCGCCCTGGAACAGGCCGAGCACCAGCACCGGCATGATGCTTTGTTTGATGTGTTCCCACCACCACGCCCAGCCGCTGGCGCTGATGTCGGCGCGGTAGACGAAGGGCAGCCAGTTCAGCGTGATCGAGAACAACAGGATCAGCAGCAGCCCGGTGAAGAAGGTGGGCAGTGAAAAGCCGATGAAGGCCAGGGTGTTGGCAATCTGGTCGAACACCGAATACGGCCGGGTCGCGGCCAGCGTGCCCACCGGCAGTGCGATCAGGATGGCCAGCACCTGGGCGGCACCGATGATGGCCAGCGTCACCGGTACGCGCTGCCAGATGAGGGTATCGACATCCACGCGGCTGATGAAGCTGTAGCCCCAGTCACCCTGCACCATCGCCGCCAGCCAGCGGAAGTAGCGCTGCCACACCGGGTCGTCGAGCCCGAATTTGGCGCGCAGCATCTGCTTCACCTCGGCCGGCACGTTGGGGTTGGTGGCCAGCTCTTCGAAGGGGTCGCCCGGGGCCAGAGCCAGCACCGTGAAGAGCACGACGCTGATGCCTAGCAGGCTGGGAATGGCGATCAGCAGGCGGCGCAGGATGTAGGGGCCCATGCGTCAAGACGTGCGGGTCGGCGCCGGGCCGCCCCAAGGCGACCCGAGCCCCTCGGGGGTGGCGAAGGCGCGCAGCGACAAGCCTGGGGTCGTCATGTCCGATGCCACAAAGCCAGGCTGGCCATGTCGTTGCGCCACGGCGAAAGCGGCGCCACCAGGTTCTTCGCCATCGCACGCACCGAGTTGCGCGCCAGGATGGGGATGACGTAGCCATCTTTCACCAGCATGTCGTTCATGCGAATGAAGATCGCGGCTCGCCTCACAGGATCAAGCTCGGTCTGCGCGGCGCGGAAGAGGGCGTCGTACTCGACGTTCTGCCAGCGCACCATGTTCTGACCCAGCCACTTGTTGGCCTGGCTGGCCACTTCCCACGAGACGAAACACTGCATCAGGTTCTCGGGGTCGGGGTTGGTCACGGTCCAGTTGTAGGTCTGCATGTCGGCGTTGAACTTGCCGTAGGTGTCGGGGTTGCCGGCATCCGAGGAGAAGAACACGCTGCTGGGCACGGCCTTCAGCTCAATGGCGAAGCCGGCCTTGGCCGCCGCCTGCTTCACCACCGCCTGCATGCTCTGTCCGGTTGCGCCCACCGCGCCCTGAAACAGCAAGCTGAGGCGGCGCCCGCCCTTGGCGCGCACGCCGTCGGGCCCGGGCAGCCAGCCGGCGGCATCGAGCACGGCCTTGGCCTTGTCGATACTGAATTCAGCCTGCGTACCGCTGCTGCGGTAGCGCACCGGGTTGTTGATGAAGTTCGTGGTGGCCTGGCCCTGGCGGCCGTAAATGAAGCGCTGCACGCCGGCGCGGTCGATCAGCAGGCCCAGGGCCTGGCGCACGGCGGGGTCGCTGAAGATCGGGTGGCGCGTCTTGGCGTGCGAGCGTTCGCCGTCCACCGTCTGCGCCGGGTCGGTGAAATTCAGGTAGATGGCCTGGGTGGAACTGCCGCTCAAGATCTGCACACGGCCTTTGCCCGCGCCTTCCAGCTTTTCGAGCAGATCTTCGGGCAGGCTCAGGCTGCTGGCGAAGTCGTAGTCGCCGGTTTGCAGCACGGCGCGTGCGGCGCTGGTGGCGTCGCCGCCGGCCTTCATCTCCAGCGTGTCGAAGTAGGGGCGGTTGGGCAGGTGGTAGTTCTTGTTCAGCGTCGCGCGCAGCAGGTCGGCGGGGCGGAACTCGACGAAGGTGTAGGGCCCCGTGCCCACCGGGCGGTTGTTGTTCGGCGCTTCGCGCGACTTGCTGCCGAGGTAGGGCGCAAACAAGTGGCGCGGAATGAGAAGGACCCCGGTGTACTGCCCCGGCCAGAACGGCGCTGGCTTGTTGAAGACGACGCGCACGGTGTGCGTGTCCACCTTCTCCATCTTCAGGCCGTCGTAGTTGCCGGCCGTGACGGCAGCGGTGGCGAGGTCTGTCGCGTATTGCCAGTTGAAGACCACGTCGTCGGCCGTGAAGGGAGCGCCGTCGTGCCACGTCACACCCTTCTTGAGCTTCCACACCACGCTCTTGCCATCGGCGGCCAGGCCGCCGTTGGCGCGGCTGGGAATCTCGGCCGCCAGCACCGCCTCGAGGTTGCCTTCGGCGTCGAAGTGCGCCAGCGGCTCGTAGAAGGGGCGCGCGCCGGTGTTGTCTTTCAGACCGGTGGCGAAGTGCGGGTTGAGCAGCGTGGGGCCTTGCCACTCGAGCAGGCGCAGCAGGCCGCCGCCGCCGCGCTGCGTGGGGTTGAAGGCGGGCTGCGCTTGCGGCTGCGCTTGCGCCACGCCCGCATGCAACAGCATCAACCCGGCCAGCGGTGCGGCCACGCCGAAGGTGCCCAGGCGCTGCACGAAGGCGCGGCGCGGCAGCGTGCCGGCGCGCACCTCGGCCAGCCAGTGGCGCAATTCGGCTTCGTCGGGAGGCAGGGCTGCGGCCCGGTTCAGGTGTTGTGTCTTCATCAGGTCTCCCGGTACCAGTGAGGCAGGCCCGAGTAATCGAGGTCCCACCCGGTCAGCGTCGGCACGAGCTTGGTGGCCACGCCGCGCACGCGCGTGCGGCTTACCAGCGGAATGATGGCGAAGTCTTGCACCGGCAGGTCGTTCAGCTTGATGAAGAGTGCGGCGCGTTTGACGGGGTCGAGCTCCTGTTCCGCCTGGGCGTAGGTGCTGTCGTACTCGGCGTTGCGGTAGCGGCCGATGTTGCGGCCCAGCCATTTGTTGGCCTTGCTCGAGACCTCGCTGCTGCGGAACTGGTCCATCAGCCGCTCGGGGTCGGGCTGGTTCATCGTGGTCGTGTACATCTGCATGTCGGCGTAGAACTTGCCGTAGGTGTCGGGGTTGCCGACATCGCTGCTGAAGAACACGCTGCCGGTGACGGACTTCAGCTCCAGCTCGATGCCGGCCTTGCCGCAGGCCTGTTTGATGATGGCCTGCGCCTTTTGGCGTGTCGCGTTGGTGCTGGTCTGGAACAGCAGGCGCAGCGGCTTGCCGTCTTTTTCGCGCACGCCGCCGCGGCCACCACTGCCACCGCTGCCACGTTTCCAGCCGGCGGCTTCCAGCAACTGGTTGGCCTTGTCGAGGTTGAATTCGAACCTGTTGTTGGGGCTGCGAAAACGCGTCGGGTTGTTCAGAAAGTTGGCGGTGGCGCTGCCGCCGCGGCCGTAGATGAAGTTCTGGATGGCGGCGCGGTCGCACAGCAGCGCCATGGCCTGGCGCACGGCGGGGTCGCGGAAGGCGAAGTGCTGGGTCTTGATGCTGCTGCGCTCGCCGTCCACCTCGGCGTTGGGGTCGGTCGGGTTGAGCTGCACGAATTCGACGTCACCGCTGGGCAGGTAGACGGCGCGGCCCTTGCCGCCGGCTTCCATGCGCTTGAGCAACTCGTCTTCCACCTGCAGGTTCCAGGCGAAGTCGTATTCGCCGGTCTGCAGCACCGCGCGCGCGGCGCTGGGCGCGTCACCGCCACCTTTCACCTCGATGGTGTCGAAGTGCGGCCGGTTGGGCATGTGGTAGCTCGGGTTGAGGCGGCCACGAACCGTGTCGCCGGGCTTGAACTCCACAAAGATGTAGGGCCCCGTGCCCACTGGCGCCAGGTTGCCAGGCGCCTCGCGCGACTTGTCGCCCACGAAGGCTCCGAACACGTGCTTGGGCAGCACCATGCCTTCAGTCGCGCAGAAGGCCGTGGCCCAGAAGGGGGTGGGTTTGGCGAAGGTGACGCGCACGGTGTGGCTGTCCACCTTCGTCACCGTCACGTCCTTGTAGACGCCCTGGGTCACGGCCGCGGTGGCGGGGTCGCGCGCGTACTCCCAGGTGAAGACGCAGTCGTCGGCGGTGAAAGGCCTGCCGTCGTGCCACTGCACGCTCTTCTTGAGCTTCCAGGTGACGCTGCGGCCGTCGGTGCTGAGCCCGCCGTTTTCGCGTGTGGGCAGCTCGGCGGCGAGCACGGGCACGAGGTTGGCATCTTTGTCCCAGCTGGCCAGCGGCTCGTAGAAGATGCGGCTGGCTTCCTGGTCTTTGGTGCCGCTGGCGAAGTGCGGCTGCAGCAGCGTGGCGCCCTGCCACGACAGCGCCTTCAGCGCGCCGCCGCCGCCACGCTTCGTGGGTTTGTAGGGCGGGCTGGCCGGCTGCGCCTGGGCCACGCCGGCGTGCATCAACAGCATGCTGGCCATGGGGGCCGCCAGGCCCACGGCAGCCAGGCGCCGCACGAAGGCACGGCGCGGCATGGTGCCGGTGCGCACGGCGTCGATCAGGTTTCGGAGTTCGGTGTCTTGCATGTCGGGTGCCTCAGGACGCATCAGCGGTTGTAGCAAGGAACCTGCCACCGCCACCCCGGCATCATCCCCAGGAGATACTTTCACCATGGCCGACCTGCCCCCCATCGAACTTCAAGCCCCCGACATCGCGCCGTGGAAAGACGGCAACAGCGGCGTGCCCTGGGTGCATGTGCTGATGAGCGCCAAGCCCGGCCCGCGCGTGATGGTGCAGGCGCTGACGCATGGCAACGAAATCTGTGGTGCCATTGCGCTGGACTGGCTGCTGCGCCAGGTGCAGCAAGGCTGGGCGCCGGCCGCTGGCACGCTGACGCTGGCCTTCGCCAACGTCGAGGCCTATGCGCGCTTCGACCCTGCCGACCCCTACCCTTCGCGCTGTGTCGACGAGGACTACAACCGCGTCTGGGCCGATGAAAGCCTCGACAGCGGACGCGACTCGGTGGAGCTGCGCCGCGCGCGCCTGCTGCGGCCGTTTGTCGACAGCGCAGAACTGCTGCTCGACATCCACAGCATGGGCGAACCCTGCGGGCCGCTGATGGTGTGCGGCAGGGTCGACAAGAACGCCGCTTACGCGCGCGAACTGGGCGTGCCGGGCGACCTGCTCATCGACACCGGCCACCCAGGCGGCCTGCGCATGATCGACCGTGGAGATTTCGGCGACCCTGCCAGTCCGAAAAAAGCGTTGCTCATCGAATGTGGCCAGCACTGGGAGCATGCGGCCGGCGTCGTGGCCATCGACACGCTGGTGCGCTTTCTGGGCCTTGCCGGCGTGGCCGATGCGGCCTGGGTGCGTACCCACACGCGCCTCGTGCCGCCTGCGGTGCAGCGCCTGGTGCGTGTGACCGAGCCGGTGGTGGCGCGCAGCGCAGACTTTCGCTTCCTGGTGCCGACGGTAGGCTTGTCGGTCCTACCGAAGGCCGGCACCCCCATCGCGCAGGACGGCGACCACACCTGGTTGACACCGTACGACGACTGCGTGCTGGTGATGCCCGGCACGCGCAACCTGAAGCCCGGCGGCACCGCAGTGCGCCTGGGGCGCTTCGAAAGCTGAGAACTCGCCCGGTCCCGCAGCCGCCAGTTGACCCGGCAGGCTGCCAGCGAGGCATCGGTGCGTCGGCTATCCGTGCCATAGCGACAAGTTATGAGCACGGACATCAAGTTCTCATGCCCGGCACCGAAAAAGTGGCCACGGCGCGAAGCCTTGTCCAGGACAGGCGGCGCCACTTCAGGAAGTTAAAGGAGTTTCATGTTTTTCAACCGAATGACCGTCCGCAAGCGCCTTGCGATCGGGTTTGGCTCGCTGCTCGGCATGCTGGTGTTGGTCACGGCGACGGCCGTGGTCAAGGTGCACTCCATCGAGAGTGCGCTGGTGGACAACAGCACCGAGCATTCGCTCATCCAGCGTTACGCCATCAATTTCCGCGGCTCCGCGCACGACCGTTCGATCGCGGTGCGCGACGTGGCGCTCAGCAAGACCCCTGAAGACCTCGCCCGCGAACTGGCCGCCATCGAACGCCTGGCGAAGTTCTACGCCGATGCGGCGGAACCGCTGGAAAAGCTGCTCGACGTGTCACCTGACAGGAAGGACCTAATGCAGTTGCACGGCGCCATCAAGGACATCGAGGCGCGTGCCGTCGCATCGACCAACGAGGTCATCGCGCGCGTGGCGCGCAACGATGCGGCCGGCGCAGAGCAGGTGTTGTGGCGCGACGCCAAGCCGCAGTACGAACAGTGGCTGTCGGCGATCAACAAGCTGATCGACTACGAAGAAGGCAAGCTGCAGGTCAAGAACAAGCTCGCTCTCGAACAGGCGCAGGGCTTTCTGACCGTAATGCTGGCCACACTGGCCGTATCGCTGGCCGGCGGAGCCTGGCTCGGCTGGGTGATCGGCCGCAGCATCCTTGCTCAACTTGGCGCCGAACCGCTCGCGCTCGGGGACATGGCCCGTCGCGTGGCCCAAGGCGACCTGAGCCCGGTGCCCGGCACGGAACATGCGCCGGCAGGCAGCGTGCTGGCTTCGCTGGCCGCGATGCAGACGAGCCTGGCAGCGGTGGTGGGCCGTGTGCGTGACGCTTCCGACGCCATCGCCACCGGTTCGGTGGAGATCGCCAATGGCAGCGCCGACCTGTCTTCACGCACCGAGCAGCAGGCCGCCAGCCTGGAAGAAACCGCGGCTTCGATGGAACAGATGAACGCCAGCGTGACGAACAACGCCGCCGCAGCGCGCAAGGCCACCGAGCTCGCCAGTGCGGCGAGCGTGGCCGCTGCCCGCGGCGGCCAGGTGGTCGGTCAGGTGGTGTCCACCATGGGCGCCATTGCCGACAGCTCCAGGCGCATCGCCGACATCATCGGCGTCATCGACGGCATCGCCTTCCAGACCAACATCCTGGCGCTGAATGCCGCGGTGGAAGCGGCGCGCGCCGGCGAGCAAGGTCGCGGCTTCGCGGTGGTCGCCAGTGAGGTGCGCAGCCTGGCGCAGCGCAGCGCCGAAGCGGCGCGCGAAATCAAGGGGCTGATCGGCTCCAGTGTGGAGAAGGTCGGCGATGGCTCGCGCCTGGTGCGCGAGGCCGGCGCGGCGATGGAAGACATCGTGGCGCAGGTGCGCAGCGTCTCGACCTTGATCAGCGAGATCAGTTCAGCGTCGCTGGAGCAGGCCGGTGGCATCGGCCAGGTCAGCAGCGCCGTGGCCGGGCTCGACCAGACCACGCAACAGAACGCGGCGCTCGTCGAGCAGAGCACGGCTGCGGCCGAAGGCTTGAAGGACCAGGCAGCCCGCCTGTCCGATGCGGTGCGGGTGTTCAAGCTGCACGCGGCCTGAAGGCGGCGCCGCGCTGATGCGGTGCCGCGCGGGCCGCTCAGCGCACGGGCGGCCCGCCTGGCAGCATGCGCAGCACCGCCGCTGCGGTCTCGGCGGGCTTTTCCATCGGAAAGAGGTGCGAGCCTTCCAGCCATTCCAGGCGTGCGTGTACCAGCGCGCGCGTGGCGGCCAGACCCACCTGGCGCACTTCTGCCGACTGCGTGCCGGCCAGGAAGGCCACCGGGCAGCGCGGCGGGTGGCGGTGCAGCACGCGGCCCATGTGGTGCGGCAGGGTGTTGTAGATCCTGGTCTCGATCTCGCGGCGGAAGGCCAGGCGCACACCGCCGGGTACGGCCGCGTCGGGGTCGGGTTCGGTGCCGCTGGCGATGTAGTCGTGCAGCACCTCGGGCGCCCAGCGCGCGAAGTTGTGCTTGGCCGCAAAGTGCGCGTGGGCAGCGGCTGCCGATGGCCATTGCCAGCGCCGCTTCACGCTCACGCGTGCCGGCGACACCTTCTGGATCAGGCGCGTTGCCTTCATCACCTGCACGCTGTGTGCCTTCCAGCCGGTAAGCACGGGGCTGTCGATCATCACCAGGCTTTTCACCAGCGCCGGCTTGCGGCAGGCTGCCAGCAGGCTCAAGAAGCCGCCCAGCGAATGCCCCACCAGATGCACCGGCTGGCCGGGGGACTCGGCGGCGATGAACTGCAGCAACTCGTCGCGCAGGTGCGGCCAGTTGCTGGTGACGGGGTGGGCCGGGTCGTGGCCGATGCGGTCAATGGCCAGCACGCGGTAGCCAGCAGCACGCCAGGCTTCGAAGATCAGGCGGTAGGTGCCCGCCGGGAAGCCGTTGGCGTGGCTGAAGACGATGGTGGGCTTGGGGGCGAGGGCAGTCAGACAATGCGCTCCGAGGGCTTGCTGATCTTGCGCATGGGTTCGTAGCGGGCGCTGGGCACCATCAGCGGGTGCGTGGCGTCGCCGCCGTCCCAGCGCGGGTCGTCGATGCTCTCGAAGACTTCGCGCAGGCGCTGGCCCCAGGTGCTGTGGATCATCTGAAAATACGGGTTGCGCTCGTCCAGGCAGGCGATCTCGCTGCTCTGGAAACTGCCTTCACGGTAGACCAGCAGGTCCAGCGGCAGACCCACGCTGAGGTTCGATTTGAGCGTGCTGTCCATGCTGACGAGCGCGCATTTGGCCGCCTCGTTCAGCGCCGTGGCAGGCGTCAGCACGCGGTCCAGTATCGGCTTGCCGTACTTGCTTTCACCGACCTGGAAGAAGCAGGTCTCGCGCGTGGCTTCGATGAAGTTGCCCGCGCTGTAGACGAGGAAGAGGCGCATCGCCTCGCCCTTGATCTGGCCGCCGAACACCATGCTGGCGTTGAAGTCGATACCGGCGTTCTTCAGCGCCCGGCCGTCCTGTTCGTAGACGCGCCGCACCGCAGCGCCGAGCACGCGCGTGGCGTCGAACATGCTCTTGGCATTCCAGATCGTCAGCCCCTCTTCGGTGTCGTTGTCGATCTTCTCCACCTGCAGCACTTCGCGCACGCTTTGGCTGATGCTCAGATTGCCGGCGCTCAACATCACCATGAAGCGCTCGCCCGGCTGCTCGTAGATCATCATCTTGCGAAAGGTGCTGATGGCGTCCAGGCCGGCGTTGGTTCGGCTGTCGCTCAGGAATACGAGGCCGGCGTTGAGGCGGATGCCGACGCAATAGGTCATTTTTTGCTCTCAATCTGAAGCTGTTTGAGTTGGTACAGCGCCTGCAACGCCTCGCGCGCCGTGAGGCTATCAGGGTCCAGCGCCGCCAGTGCGCGCTCCACGGCCGAAGGCTCGGGCATGGCAGCGGCGGGTGGCGGCGCAAACAGGTCCACCTGCGCGGCACCGGCCTGGGCCTTGGCCTCCAGCGCTTCGAGCGTGGCGCGCGCCTGGCGCACCAGCGCCGCAGGCATGCCGGCCAGACGCGCCACCTGCACGCCATAACTTCTGCTGGCCGGGCCGGGTTCGATCTGGTGCAGAAACACGATGTCGTGCCCGCTTTCCACCGCGCCCACGTGCAGGTTCACCGCACGTTCGTGCTTCACCGGCAGTTCGGTGAGCTCGAAATAATGTGTGGCAAACAAAGTGAAGCTCTTGTTCCGGTCGTGCAGCTGCGTGGCGATGGCGCCGGCCAGTGCCAGGCCGTCGAAGGTGCTGGTGCCGCGGCCGATTTCGTCCATCAGCACCAATGAATGTTCGGTGGCGCCGTGCACGATGGCCGCGGCCTCGGTCATCTCCAGCATGAAGGTGCTCTGCGCATTGGCCAGGTCGTCGGCGGCGCCGATGCGCGTGTGGATGGCGTCGATGGGCCCGAGGCGGCAAGCCGCAGCCGGCACATAGCTGCCCATCGCCGCCAGCAGCACGGTGAGGGCCACCTGGCGCATGAAGGTGCTCTTGCCGCCCATGTTGGGGCCGGTGATGACGAGCAGCTTGGTCTTGGCGTCCATGCGGCAGTGGTTGGGGATGAAATTTCCGGCGCCTGTCTCCGCCAGCCGCGCTTCCACCACCGGGTGGCGGCCGGCTTCGATCTCAATGCACGGGTAGGGCACGAACTCGGGCCGGCACCAGTTCAGCGTGGCCGCACGTTCGGCCAGCGCGGCCAGCGCGTCCAGGCTGGCGAGCGCCCGCGCGAGCGCCTGCAAGGGCGCCAGGTGCGTCTGCAGCCCATCCAGCACCTGCTCGTACAGCCACTTTTCGCGAGCGAGTCCACGTTCCTGTGCCGACAGCGCCTTGTCTTCGAAGGTCTTGAGCTCTGGCGTGATGAAGCGTTCGGCGTTTTTCAGCGTCTGCCGGCGCTGGTAGTCCAGCGGCACCTTGTCCAGGTGCGAGCCCGTCACTTCGATGTAGAAGCCGTGCACCTTGTTGAACTGCACGCGCAGGTTCGGAATGTTCGTGCGCGCGCGCTCGCGCGCTTCCAGGTCCAGTAGGAAAGCGTCGCAGTTCTGGTTGATGCCGCGCAGCTCGTCGAGTTCGGCATCCACGCCCGCAGCGATGACACCGCCGTCGCGCAGCAGCACGGCCGGCTCTTCGGCGATGGCGCTCAGCACCTCGGGCAGGGCGTCGCCGGGCTGCAGCGCGGCGTGCAGGCGCACGA
>Ga0209490_10000781_pt1 | contig 31557 bp, 20 predicted proteins | sample MAT06_FD_187209 | JGI IMG/M metagenome (GOLD analysis project Ga0209490, IMG submission 187209) | Freshwater microbial communities from Lake Fryxell liftoff mats and glacier meltwater in Antarctica - MAT-06 (SPAdes) (version 2) | ecosystem: Environmental > Aquatic > Freshwater > Ice > Liftoff...
TCGCCTTATCGGCAGGAACTTTACCAAATGGGATTACACTGAACACAACGACAGGTGTGCTATCCGGCACCCCTACCAACACCGGCACATTTAATACGAGCTATACCGCTAGCAATGCTGGTGGGACTTCACCCGCAGTGAGTCTATCCATTGTGATTTCAGCCGCTGGACAAAATACGCTACTGACGGGCACCCCAATCGGGACTTCAGGATCGTGGGGCGGGGATCCAAACGGAACAGCCGATAAAGCGTTTGATGGGAACATCGTCACATTCTTTGACGCTGCTGTAGAGAACGGCGCTTGGACTGGCCTTGATCTTGGCACAGCCAGACAGATTAGTCAGATCCAATATTATCCAAGAGCCGCCCATCCTGAAAGAATGGTGGGTGGTGTATTCCAAGGATCAAGCACTCCAGACTTCTCCAGTAATGTAGTTACACTCCATACCGTAAGCTCACTGCCCCCCGTTGCCTATACAACGGCGGCGGTTACGAATACCAATACGTTCCGTTATGTTCGTTACCTTTCGCCAGCAAGTGGATTTGGCAATGTTGCGGAAATCCAATTCTACACACCCACCGGAGCCCCGCAGACGCCGACTGGACTCCAAACCTTCCGCACTAGCTATAGTCTCGATGCTGGGGGCTCGCAGGATACCGCCATCCCCGCTGGCGACGGCACGGCTAACCTCCTGAAATACGCCTTCAACATGGTCGCCCCAGCACCGAGCACAGGCCAAGCCGCCGCGCTAGGCACGCCTAACATCTCAGTAGTCACGTCTGGCGGTTCAGCCGGCTTGCCCCTCGTCGATCTGGACGGCACTGGTAAACTTCGAGTCACCTATGTCCGTCGTAAAAGCACGAGCAACTCTGGCATCAGCTATGCTGTGGAGTTCAGCGATACCTTGGCCAACGGCACTTGGGCCGTAAATGCCTCCGCCACCACAGCGGTGACCAGTATTGACGCCACCTTTGAACGCGTCGTCGTGACCGATGCCAATACCTTAACAAAACGCTTCGCCCGCGTCAGGATCACCACCAGTTCATAGCCGTTCCTCATCCCGCAGCTTTACCCCACCCCCCATTGTGAAACTTACCACGTCTGCTTTGTGCGGTAGAGTCGTTCTAGGCTTTGCGCTGGCCCTAGCAATCGCCCCCGCTCCCGCCTATGCCCAACTGGTCAGCACCGCCACGAACGACGCCTTCGCCAACAACAGCACGCTTCGCTTTAATTACGCTGAGGCCCTCCAAAAATCGGTCTATTTCTTGGAAGCGCAGCAAAACGGTCCACTGTCTCCCAACAACCGCATCGCTTGGCGCGGCAACGCTAATCTAAGCGACGGCTCCGATCTCGGCCGCGATCTCGCCGGCGGTCTTTTCGATGCGGGTGATCATTGGACGGCCAACCTCACGATGGCGTTTTTGACTACCACACTCGCCTGGAGCGCAGTGGAAAAACCGACAGGCTGGACGAACACGGGCCAAATGGACGAGCTGCTGGAGACGCTGATCCATGTAAATAATTATTTCATCAAGTGCGTCCTGAATCCGAACGTGAGTAATCCGGCGCAAAATCTCGATGTCGTGATCGGCTGCGGCGGAAAGGAGGGAGTGCCCAATCCCAATGTGCACACGATTTGGGCAGGTGCCGAGATGGCAGACGTCATCGATAGTGCAACCGGCCAGCGTATCACAAATCGGCCTACCTTTCGCTTAAACGCGACTGCCCCCGGCGGAGACATCCCCGCCGCAATGGCGAGCGCAATGGCCGCCAGCTCGATGGTCATTCGCACCCATGGTTCTCTTCTGGCCGGGAAAAATGGTTTCGCCAGTTTCAATCCCACCGCCTACGCCGACCAGCTCTACGATCTCGCGGGAAAGCTCGCTCAATTTGCCAATGCCAACAAAGGCGCCGCCAACCCCAATGCCGCCCTGCGCAGCGATGGACAAATCGTGGATATCGGCTATCGCGGTAATGCCATCTCGCACACCTTTACGGCATTAACTTGGCTGGCTCGCGCCACCAGCGACGCCGCCACCCGCCAGTCGTGGGTCACTCTGGCCGAGCAAGTTTACGAAGGACCGTATAAGGCCGCAAACCTCCACGCTTCATGGCGCGACAATAACGCGGTCTACATGGGCAAGCTTGGCGCCTATAACATGATCCGCCTTTTCCCCACTTCGGAAAAATACCACTACGAGGTGCAGGAGTATGCGACGTCCTTCCTAAGCTATGGCCAGAGCCCCGGTGGGCTGCGTTTGCGGGAGCGTTACGCCCATGAATACGGCAGTCTGCGCCATTCGAACAACGCCGGCGTAATCACCCTCTACTATAGCGATCTTGTTGATAATGCCCCGGTGCTTTCCGGTAACACTTGGTGGAAATACGGAGCCTCCAACGCAACGCTCAAGGCTGCGTTTATTCGCGCCGCGAAACGCAGCACTGACTACGCCCTTGGCGCAAATCCTTATGGACGCAGCTACCTCGTTGGCTTTGGTAATCAGCCTTTTAATAACTCGCATCACCGCGGAGCGCACGGCGCTTGGAATGGCTTCGAACATTTCATTTCCGGAAATCAGGCCTATAATCCGGATACCTCCCGAAACATAGTCTACGGAGCACTGATCGCCGGCCCGGATAACCGCGATGTGTTCCTAGCCAGTCAGAATAGGCGCAGTTGGTTGCAGGTTCCCGGAACCCCGGACTTCGACATCTATTACATCTTCCCGAACCGCCCGACCGAACCTGTGCGCAAGTCCACCTATGTATTCAACACTGCAGATCAACCGGTGCAGGAAATCATTGATTCACAATTCAACGAAATCGCATTGGACTATAACGCCGGCTTCATGGCCAACCTCGCGTGGTTAAACTCCAACGGCTATAGCAATGGTTCACCCATCGCCGACAGCCAGTTCCCGCCGGCGCTCGTGCGCAATGAATCCCTCGACCCGTGGACAACCGACCGCGAGATGCTCGTCACCGCCACGATCACGGAAGATTCCTCTTCCGCGACTCAGCTCGACGGCAAGGTTTGGAATCGCAGCCGCTGGCCCGCCCGGGCACTCACCTCGCCCAGCATTCGCTACTACTTCACCCATACCGGCACAGTCACTCCCACCCTCAGCAACGCCACCGGCGCCTCGATCAGCGCGGTGCTGACGGATGCTGCAGGCCAACGCTACGTCGAGATCACCTAGAGCGGCGTCACGCTCAACCCGGTCAATTCGTCCAATAATGCCCGTTCTTTCACCCTCCGACTCGCCGCCACCGGCTGGAATAGCTCCGACGACTGGTCACGCCAAAATGCCGCCCTAAACACCCTCCGCCTCCTGCCCAATACCCCTGTTTACCAAGCCGGTGCCTTGGTGGGTGGTGCCCCGCCCGGCACAGCCCCCGCCGCTCCCTCAGCCCTCTCGGTCGTCGCCAACTCCAGCACCCAACTCACGTTGACGTGGACCGATAACGCCACCAACGAGACCGGCTTCAGGATCGAGCGTAGCGCCAACGGCACGAGCGGCTGGACCCAGATCGCCGCTCCCGCCGCCAACGCCACGACCTTCGCCAATACCGGCCTCACCGCCTCGACGTCGTATTTCTACCGTATTCGTGCCACCAATGCGTCCGGTGACTCTGCCTACACCAGCGTGGCCAACGCCGCGACTCTGGCCGCAGGCGGCGGCTTGCCGGTCATCACCGTCAGCCAAACCGCCAGCGGCACCGTCAGCTCGGCATTCAGTTACCAAATCGCGGCCAGCAACACGCCCAGCAGTTACGCCTTGAACAGCGGAACTTTACCACCCGGCGTGTCCCTCAACCCCACCACCGGTCTGCTTTCCGGCACGCCCACCACCGCAGGCACCTCCACCCCGAGCTTCACCGCGACCAATGGGAATGGCACCTCGGTCGCCCGGTCGGTCACCATTACCATCCTAGACGCAATCCTCACGGGCACGATCAGTGGATCGGCTCCTTGGGCAAACGACCCGGCCTACGATGCGAACAAGGTCTTCGACGGCAACACGGAGACCTTCTTTGCGCCTGATGCCGCCACGGGTGCTTTTGCCCAGATCGATCTCGGGACAACCCTTGCGGGTCGAGTCAGCACCCTGCGCTTCCTCGCTCGCTCCGGCTTCAGCGGCCGCATGAACGGCGGCGTGTTCCAAGGTTCCAACAACGGCACGAGTTGGACCACCCTCCATACGTTGAGCAATGACCCGGGTGCGGCCTGGCAGCAGGTCTCGGTCAGCGACAGCACCTTCTATCGCTACCTGCGTTACCAAAATCCCAGCAACCTTGCCGACGTTGCAGAGGTTGAGTTCCGCGGCGTGACGCAGGCCGCAGGTAGCGGTCTCACCACCTTCCGCACCACCAACAGCCTCGCCGCCAACGGCTCGCAAGACCTCCTCACCCCCGCCGGCGATGGCGTGCAAAACCTCCTCAAATACGCCTTCAACATGCTCGCCCCAGCACCGAGCACAGGCCAAGCCGCCGCGCTCGCCACGCCCAACGCCGCCGTCATCACCGTCAACGGCAGTGCTGGCTTACCGCTCGTGGATGTTGATGGCACTGGGAAACTCCGAGTCACCTATGTTCGTCGCAAGAGCACGAGTAACTCAGGCATCAGCTAATTCGTGGAGTTCAGCGATACCTTAGTTAACGGAACTTGGGCCGTAAATGCTTCGGCCACTACGGTAGTGACCAGTATTGACACCACATTTGAACGAGTCGTCGTAACCGATGCCAGTGCTCTCGCCAAGGGCTTTGTGCGAGTGCGTGTGTCCACGCCATGAATGGGGGTATGACCCGGGATCCTTTCAGCGTTTCTTCCTATCAAGAAGGGGGACGGACTGTCGGGCCCTCGTGCCAAGTGCCCTCAATGAGGGTGTCGCGCGGGACGGCGGGGATGCCTTTTTCGTTTTGATTAATCTGAGCTACCACAACATCCACAGAGGCTCGGTCAATCTCCTGAGCCTGCATGTTGAGACCCGCTGTGGGCGGATCCCACGCGTGCACTCCCATGGAAACGAGCCCAAGATCTTCCGGCACGCGGAAACCCTTTTTTCGGAAAAAATCGCTGTGGTAAGGATAGGCACCAACGATGACTTGCGGGCGATGCGTTTTCACCCATTGCAGAAGTTGCTCGTCCTGGAATCCGCGACAGGCAAAGACCGGGATGCGGGCTAGACGCAGATGGCGGGCGTGGTAGTAATCGTAAGCACCCTCCCATTCGTGGCCGGTGGACTCGCCGATTTCGTTAAAGAGCATCAGGCCGATTCGGTCATACTTGCGGCGGAGCAATTCCCGCAAGACGAGGAGCATATTTTGGAAATTGTGCGCTTCAACGCGGTGTAACCGCGGACGCCAGATGGCGTGGGAATGGAGCACGCTGGCGACGTTGGAGAGATTCAAAAGGGTGTGGCGGCCAGCAAAGGTTGGCGGAATGATCAGCCCCTCAATCCCACGAGTAAGGATGATTTTATTCATGCGACTGGTAGTCATGCCCGGCTCGGCGGTCCAAAGTTCTTCAATTCGGTAACCCAGCTCGGAGGCACGCTGGGAGATGTTACGGCAAAAGGCCTGAAACGGCTCGGGACCCTCACCGAGGTGAACATCACAGGTCAGGACGCCGAGGCTTTCTTGCTGTTGGCCGGACTTGCCCCGCTGCAGAGCGGTCATATAGCGAGTGGCTAGCGCGTCGCTGCGGTAGCCCGCATTTGCCGCAAGGGATTGGAGCCGGAGCCTCGTGGCCTCGGGCAGCCGAGGATCATTGCGCAGGGCCCGGGAGAAAGTGGTGTGGTGAACCCCAGCTTTTTTAGCGAGCGAACGCAGAGTGGGCGAGAGAGTCATGCAACTGGAGCCTAAACAGAACCTTGCTGGCGTCAACTAATTACAATAATATACTCTTCTATGAAAAAAATCCTGTCCACATTGTTTTGTGCTTCATTGTTTCTGTCCGCAACTAGTATTCTACATTCCCAAATCATTGCTGTCGATTGGGGTGGTAACTACGTCTCCGGCAATCAGACCTTCGGCCAAGGCACCTTCGGAACCTATCGCTTCAACGACGACAACGCGGCCGACTCGACCGTGCCTGTCACCGACACCCGCCAGCGCGTTTTGTTTGGCCTTACCAACTCCACCTCTGGCTATTTTGCGCCCGGCAGCGGCTACACTGCGCCCTCAGGCAAGACCAGTAATTTCTACATGGGCACAGCCCTTCAATTCACCGGCGGTGCGGCCGATCCTAATGTCTTCCGGGTAACCGACCAAGGAATTGCCGACACCATCCGCCTCCGCGGCCAAGATGACCCAGTTTCTCGCTTTGTTTTCGTAGGCTTTGCCAAAGCCGATTTCTTGAACGGCACGGCTACCGGGGCCCAATCACTCGATGCCACCACCTCAATGACGGTCAATTTTGGAACTGATTTTGCCAATGCTAGCGCAGCGACATTCCGTTTTGGTGTGTTAAACGCAGGCCAATGGTATCTCTCGAATACCTCTTTCGACAACTCCGGCACCACCACGCTGAATTCCAGCGGCACCGCTACGTGGGGCTTATTCAACCCGCTCGGCACCGATGGCAGTTCCAGCTTGGCCGGAACAGGCATTAAAGTCGCCCCCTCCAGTTTCGGCGCTCAATCGCTGAATGATGTCCAAGGCTTTGGTCTTTGGGGGAGCGGCGGTTTTGATTTGGATTTGGCTGGATTCTCCGCCACCACGATTCCCGAACCCTCCACCTATGCATTGCTTGGTCTTGGTCTAGGTGCTTTGTTTTTCCTACGTCGCCGTCGCGCTGCATAAGAAACACGTTTTATTTTGTTAAATGATTAGGGCTGACTTGTTATGAGTCAGCCCTTTTGTTGTGATCCCAGGAAGCAAGACGGGGATGTTCACACGCCGAGGAAAAGCTAGGAGAAAATAGCGGTTGATCAATTGAATCGGTAACAGTTGCCTCAGCAAGGAAAGGTAGGGAAGCAGGAAAGATTCTACACTGATTCTTGATCGTCCACAACATGCGGCAGATTCCTTACCACGGCGACGTCGCAAGCCAGTGAGCCCTACTTCTTTTTCCAGCCGTCGGGGTTTAACGTGCGTTCACCCCAACCACGGGCATCCAAGGGCAGGACACCGTTGGTTGACGCCCATTTTTCCCATGACTCTTGGAGCGCCACCAAGTCTGCGGGGCGTTCGGAGGCGAGGTCATGGAGTTCAGCTGGATCGGCCGTTAGATCGTAAAGTTGCCACGAATCACTTCCCGCAAGTGCCAGAGCTTTAAGTGAGCCACGCCTTACGGCTCGACCACCTTCGTGTTCAAAATACAGATTGCGAACGGGCGCGTCTTTCCCTGCCAGAGCAGGTAGAAGTGATATGCCATCAGGACGGATGGTAGCTTTATCGTTGCGCTGGGTGGGGAAAACTGCCCCCGTAATTTCGGCCAAGGTAGGTAAGACGTCGATTAAATGCACTGGCAGGTCGATTCGTTGTCCTGGCTTAATTTGCGCTGGCCACCACATAAAGAACGGGGTCGCCACTCCGCCTTGCGTTGGTTCTTTTTTATATCCACGAAAGGGCAGACTGCTAACCGTGGCCCACGCTTTGCCGTAACTGCTCCGCAGCGAGTCAGATAAATTCGCTGGTAAAGGTGGTGCTTCCAACACTTCAGCGCATGAGCCATTATCGGAAGCAAATAGAATGAGGGTATTTTTCTCCCGCCCGCTTTTGGCGACGGCGTCAAGGATGCGTCCTATGCCACGATCCATGTCTTGGATTTGCGCCGCATAAACGGCCATGCGGCGCACTTGATCGGCTTTGATATCGGGAGCTAGATTGTCCCAATCGAAGGCAGACACAGAGGCCGCTTGTTGTTGATCTCCTAACAAACCAAGTTTACGCAAGCGAGTCAGGCGCGCTTGGGCGATGCGATCATAACCGACGGAGTACGTGGCAAGGTTGCGTTCCACTGATTTCTCGTCGGCGTGGAGAGGCCAATGCGGCGCAGTGTAGGCCACGTAAATGAATCGGGGTTGCGTAAGTGGTTTGTTGACAAACTCGACCGCCGCATCGGAGATCGCATCAGTCATCTGAAACTTTGCGCCCGGCTTCACGCGAGCTTCATTATTGACTAAAAATTTTGGGCCAACATACGAATCACCGCCGCCCATGATGCCAAAATATTTCTCAAATCCGCGGCGTGTGGGCCAACTTTCCGACGCAGGCAGGCTTTGCGAATTTCTCTCAGCAGTCAGGTGCCATTTTCCCGACATGAAGGAACGGTAGCCAACACTGGCTAAGACTTCGGGCACGGTCACGCAGTCCGCTGCTAAATCTCCGTGGTAGGATGGCCGGCCTTGATCAACTTGCGTCATCCAGCCAAGGCCGACTCGGTGAGCGTAGGCACCGGTTAGTAGAGAGGCACGGCTTGGACAACAACGAGCCGTGTTCGATGCCGCCGTAAAGCGCGCGCCCTCGTCTGCAAGGCGATCGATATTGGGGGTCTTAATCTCTCCACCTTGGCAGCCGATATCGCTGTAGCCTAGGTCATCAGCAAGGATGAGGATGATGTCGGGCTTCCCCGTTGTCTCTTGGCCTGACACAGTCGATTCTGTCTCCAAGAAAAAACCTAGCGCACTACCGAGAAAGACAAGGAAACGGAATTTCCCACAGGAGAATATCGCGACTAATAAGCGGCTCATGAAATGATTGGCCTAGGACACCGCAACTGGAGCGAGCGTTTAAGTGTGGTAAAGTTAGGCTTGGATGCGACGACGACGGAGTAAGAACAAGGCACCTAGACCAAGAGCCAGTAAGGCATAGGTGGAGGGTTCAGGCACCACTGCAGCAAAATTTAAGGCGGACGTGTCGCCGTAGGCGATGCGCGCCGAGTCGATAAAGTTGTCGGTGGAGCCGCGGATGCCGACGGTCATGCCGCTCATAAACGGGGTGAAGGTGCTGTATTCGCTGTTCGTAACGTTGTAGTTTGCGGTGCCCAGAGCCCCGATGCTGGAGACATCAGTTGGGTTATACCAAACCGACACATTGTCGAATCCGGCTGAATCCACGGTCACTCGTCCAACGATAAGATTCGTTGCACTGGCCGTGATGACAGCTCCTGTAGTGCTCGCCCCAGCTTGAAAGCTCGTAAATCTTGAGAAATCATTAGGAGGATTCAGAAAAGCGGCACCGGTAACAAAGTTACCAGTATCGAACATGTTACTGGTGTTGAACAAATTGAAGTAAGCGTTGTTGCCGGTGCTGACAGCGCCCAAATTGACCAAGTAGCTAAACCAAACGGTGTTACCCGTGACGCCGAGATAGGCATCGGGGCGAGTGATGGTGCGCGTGCTGTTAACACCGTTCAAGGTGTTGTTGTAGCCGTTATTGGAAGCGGCACCGCTGGTCGAACCGGTCAGGCCGGTGTTAACGTAACCAGTGGCCGAGTAGGTGAAGTTGGTGTTGGTGTAGCCGTTAACAGCATTGCCAACATTCACCCAGTTACCGGAGAAGCCGGCGCCACCGCTTTGGCCGCTGAGTTGGACGGCGCTGGTACCGTAGTTGTTGAAGTTTTCTTCAATCAGGGTGACTTGAGCTTGGCTTGTGCCAACAAAGGCAAGCAGGACGGCAATTTTCGGTAGTGAGGCTCTGAATAATGTCTTCATGTTGTAATGTTAGCATTTACGTTGATTAATGCAAGAAATCTTTGGCTCATTAGTTGTGCTAGCTAACGCGCTAATTTAATTCTGACTCAATCACTCCCACACTATCGCTTAAGCTATTGGCTATCGACTAGCTTCCTAAGCTCCACGAGCGCATGCCCACGAAGCTACGTGGTAAGGTCATTCAGAATAGGAAGCAGGTGTTTTTAGAACAGACACTACCTCTTGACACACGCTGCATTCAGGTTGCTGTGTTTCAACCAGTGCGAATATCAGAATACGTATTTACATCCCTTTAAACTGTGATTTACTTGGATTTTCCACATTTACCCGTATGAAATTCTTCCGCACCTTGTCTTTAGCAGCTCTCTTTTTTACGCCAAGCACGCTGCCCATTTTCGCAGAATCCCCGCTTCTCGTTCCGGTTGTTCAACCCAAAGCTCCCGACAATAAACTCGCCACGCCCGCACTTTTTGTTGATCCCAAAGGCTCCGATAAAAACGACGGTCTTTCGCCAGAAAAATCCCTCTCCTCTATTCGCCGCGCGGCAGATTTGGCACAGCCAGGTGACACTATTTATATCCGAGCAGGCACGTATCGTGAATCGGTACGACCCACTCAATCCGGCACAGCGGGGAAGCCCATCACGTTCACATCCTACCCCGGAGAGCGGGCTCAAATTAACGGAACCGATTTGATCAATACGCCGTGGCAGAAGAAGTCGGACAACGTCTATTTCACGCAATTATCCGGACACTATCAGTCGGCTTCCAATTACGCTCTTCAGGTATTTGTGGATGGAGAAATGATCCACCTCGCCCGCTGGCCCAATACGACGCCCGATCTATCACGACCCGTCAAAAGCGCCATCACGGATTTTGTTTCTAAGACCCGTGATAAAGCGGCAAATTTGACCACGGGCATCGTCGAAGACACCGACCTTGCTAAAGCCAACATCAATGCCACGGGAGCGGAGATTTACTTTCAACCCAACACCGAAGCCTGGAGCTGGGCCTTTAGCGGGAGAGTCATTGCGCAAGAAAATGGGAAGCTCACCTTTGTTTCCCCCAACGACAGCGGCAAAGATGGAGGCGTGGGCTACCCTATTGGCTCACGCTACTACCTGTTTAATTCTCCTGATTTGCTAGATGCGCCCGGTGAGTGGTATCTCGATGAGCGCACCCAAGAGCTTTTCATCTTCAGCACGGACGATCCTGCCAAACAACGGATCGAGATTAAACGTCGCGACTGGGCCTTCGATCTAGATGAACGCAGTCACATCACCATTCGCGACCTTGATCTCTTTGCCTGCTCCATCACCACCGACCGCGCCGCAGGGGGCGACGGCATCGCCTATCATGCCGATGGCGAGTCGCGTTATCCATGGCGTGGTAAAGTCATGGGCATTGCTTCAGCGCATGACATTATCCTGAGCGGTCTGAAGGCCAGCTACCTCACTCATTTTACTGATATCTCCGGCCATTTTTTCCTGCAATGGGGGCAGGGGAGTGGCATCATTTTAAGTGGCAGCAATTTAACGCTTAAGGACAGTGTTCTGCAATACAGTGCGGGCAACGGTGTTACTGTTTTAGGTCGTGGAAACCGTGTTCTCAACAATCTCATCATCGATACAAATTACGCCGCACTAGAATGCGCTGCCATCAACACGGGCGGCGCTGCGGTCACTCAAGACCATGAGTTTGCCTATAATACCATCGCCCGCTGCGGCCGTTCAGGCATCACGCCCCGTGCGCTGGCGAACTCTGACCCCGCCAAGCTCGTCACACGGATTCATCATAATGACATCTTTCACTGCATGTTGCAGGATTGGGACGGAGGCGGACTTTATACGGCCGCAGATGACGGGCAGTTTGTTCGAGTCGATCATAATCTCGCCCACGACATCGATGGGTTTAACACCAGCGGGCTTTATATTGATTTCAGCAAAAACTACGTTTTTGATCATAATGTCATCTGGAACACCGAGTGGGGATTCCAATTTCAGGGAGCTCATGGGACCGATGGAAAATCAGCCATGGACACGGCTATGAACAACACGCTCGCTTACCACAATACCATTCTGGTGACCAACACCAGCGGCGCACCCTATGGACCCTTTGGTTTTGCTGGGAGCAAAGGCGGGAATAAAGGCACCGTGCTCGCCAATAACATCGTCGCCATTCGCAGCAAAACCCCTGGTTGGAAACCTTTTTCCGACGCCTACAAGGACGCAGAAAATAAAAAAAATCACGTCTGGGATGGTAATGCTGCCGATGCGAGTAATCCCAAATTCACGAATCTCGAAAGTAGCGACTTCACCCTTGCAGCTACTTCCCCCGCCGCAGGCAAAGCGATTACTTTAACTTCGGTGGAACGAGATGGCATCACGGTATCGCCCTTTGCCGCCGACACCCCGGCCAACCCAGACCTCGGTGCCTTCCCCATCGGAGCACCAGCATGGCAGGCCGGTTGCAACCTCCCCGAACGCACTCTCTTGGCTCCATGGGGGCCCGCTAAAACCCTCGGCAAAAATCGATAAATCATGACATCCACTTCCTTCCCCGCCGGCTTCCTCTGGGGCGCTGCCACCGCTTCCTATCAAATCGAGGGCGCGCACGACGCCGACGGCAAAGGCCCGTCCATCTGGGATATGATGTCCCGCAAAGAAGGCGCCATTCCCGGCGGTGTCACCGGCGACGTGGCCTGCGACCACTACCGCCGCATGAAAGACGACGTCGCAATGATGAAAACGATGGGCCTCAAAGCCTACCGCTTCTCCATCTCCTGGGCCCGCATTCTACCCGATGGCACCGGGACAGTGAATCAAAAGGGCCTCGATTTCTACAATGCCCTCATCGACGAGCTCATCGCCGCTGGCATCGAGCCGTGCGCCACGCTTTACCACTGGGATCTCCCGCTCGCCCTCCATCACAAAGGCGGCTGGATGAACCGCGACATCGCGGAGTGGTTTGCCGAATACGCCACCATCGCTGGACGTGCCTTCGGCGACCGGGTTAAATGGTGGATGACGATCAACGAACCCTCCGTTTTTATCGGCCAGGGTTATGGCGATGGCTCCCATGCGCCCGGCCTTAAACTGTCGATGACCGAACTGCTCCGTTGCGCCCACCACGTCCTGCTCGCTCATGGGCGCGGCACGATGGCCCTTCGCGCTTCATGCAGTCAGCCCGTGCAAATTGGTTTTGCCCCGGCTGGCTATGCCTCGATTCCCGACACCGAAAGCCCGGAAAATATCCAGGCCGCCCGCAACTCGCTCTTTGGGATGAACGGTCAACATATCTGGAATGTCCGCCTCTGGCTGGATCCCGTTTACTTGGGCCATTATCCCGCCGAAGCCCCCGGCGTATTCGGGGAAAAATGGCACAATCCCTCGGAAGAAGATTTAAAAATCATCCATCAGCCGTTGGATTTTATCGGCTTCAATTGTTACGCAGGCTACCGCGTAAGTGCGAAAACGGGATCAACCGACCCAGGAACGTTCGAGACTTTGCCCTATCCTCAGGAACACCCCACGGGCTCGCTTTCGTGGCTCATGGTGGCACCGGATTCGCTTTACTGGAGTGCCCGTTTTTATAGCGAACGCTACGGCCAAGGGAAACTCCCGGTCGTTGTCACTGAAAACGGTTTTTGCAACCTCGATTGGGTCGGCCACGACGGTCGCGTCCATGATGGAGCCCGCATTGAATTCCTGCACAGTTATCTCCGCGGACTCAAACGTGCCGCCGCCGAGGGCATCCCGTTGGGAGGCTATTTCCAATGGTCGCTCATGGACAACTTCGAGTGGGCGGAGGGCTACAAACCCCGCTTCGGTCTCGTCCACGTGGATTTTGCCACTCAGAAACGCACCCTAAAGGACTCCGCCTACTGGTATCGAGACGTGATCCAGAGCAACGGCGCCTATCTTTAAAAAAAGCATGAGCACATACACCATTACCGGGCTCTGCACGGCTACCATTCTCAGACTCCATTCCGATTCTCGCCGAATGCTCTCAGGACTCTACTTTCGGCGCTATGTGCTTACCTGCATTTGCGCCCCGTTAGTGGCGGCGAGCTTTAGTGGCTGTTCCAAATCAACACCCGCAACCTTACTCATCACCGACGAGGTATCGCATCCGTTGCCGTCCGCAGTTTTCGGCCAGTTCCTCGAACGGCCCAGTTGGGGAAAAGAATATGGCCCCGAAGCCGTTTGCGATGAGCAAGGAAAACTCTCGCCCGAGGTCGAAACGCACCTCGTCGGCATGCACACCACGCTCGTGCGTTTCCCCCACGGCACCGATGGCGACTACGTTGATTGGCAGGATATGATCGACCTGCCCGGCCGCCCCGCGCGCCCCGTCACCACCGGCCATAAAGGCGATACCGTCACCAACCACTTCGGCTTTCCCGAATACTTCGCCCTAGCCGATCGCATGGAGTGGTCCACCATCCTCGTGACCAATCTGCGCGACGCGCTTTACCACAAAAAGCCGCTCGCCGAAGCCGCCGCCCACTCCGCCGCGCTCGTCGCCTACGCGACCCGTTCCGCCGTCCCCGTGCGCATCGCCGCCGTGCAAGTGGGCAACGAGGGCTGGTTTTTCTGGCCGCCAAAAACCCCCGAAGAACGCACCGCCCTCGGTCTCGCCGACGACGCCGCCTGCGCCACGTGGCTACGCGAATGCCTCATCGCCTACGCCGATGCGATCCGCGCCGTGCGCCCCGATCTGCCGCTCATCGCCGACGCACCGCGCCCCTTGGATGGCGGCGGATTGGAAAACAACGCCGCCGCCGTGTGGCGCGCCGCCGTCGATCATCCCGACGTGCGTAGCCGCTACACTATGCTCGCCGCCCATGCCTACGCCCCGATGGGGATTTGGGCGGCGGATCGAGATGGCGAAAAACTAAAACACGCCAACCTCTCCGCAGACGAGGTCTGGGACGCCGCCACCACCACGCTCGGCCGCTTCGATGCTCAAGGCCGTGCCGTCGCCGATGCCACCGCTTACGACGACATCGCCGCGCTCGGCTACCGCGTCGCCGTCACCGAATGGAACTGGAACGGCTGGGATTTCGCCCAGCGATTCCCTCAAACCGACTTCTCCGACGGCATGCCCGCCGCCCTCGGCGTGGCCGGTTTCGTCCACGGGCTTATACGTCATGAGCATGTCACCTTGGCCAACCAATCCCTACTCCTCGGTGTGAGCTGGGGCATCACTTCCGTCCGTGTGAACCCCAATGGCACCGTCGGCTACCTGCCCCAAGCCGAGGCCATGCGACTTCACGCAGAGCACCACGGCAGTGAAGTCCTCGCCAGCGAGCTCACCGGCTCCGCGCTGATCGAGAGCCCCGTGCGACTCACCACGTGGTGGCCCCAAGTCGCCCGTGCCGCCGTGCTCGACGTCGTCGTCACCGCCGACTCCGCGCACTATTACGTTCACCTTTTAAACCGTCACCGCACCGCCGCCCAAACCTTAAAAATCTCACTGCCCGACAGTGCGCCGCAATCCGGCCACGCGACCCTCCACCTTCTCACCGCCGCTCCGAAAGCCAACACCGCCAGCATCGGCAACATGACCCGCAACGAATTAGAAACCACTTGGAGCCATCGCGTGCTCAACGTAGAAATCCCGCCCGCCGCCATCGCGGTAGTCATCCTGCCCCGCGCTCAAAACTAGAACGTCCCCTTTTTCCTTATAAATCATGATTAACTTCCCTCAAAAACAAACCCCACTCACCATCGCGATGTGGGATTTCTCTTGGCTTAAATGCAGCCACCCCGGCGGCTCATTCGCCGATCTCCCGCGCTGCGTCGCCGAGGCCGCCGAGCGCGGTTACAACACCCTGCGCATCGACGCTTTCCCTCACGCTTACGCTCAGCCGCAATGGCACTTCAAGCCTCAGGGCCTCAACCGTCGTTTTCCCACGTGGGGCGATGTGTTGTTGCCCGACGGTTACACCGTCGATGTGCGCCGCAAGGTCATCGAGCTGGCCGATCTCTGCCGCAAGTATGGCATCTGGCTCGCCCTTGATACGTGGCAATCCTTCGACATCATTGGCCCGACACTTCCCAAGGGCGGCATGATCGAACCGGACCAAGAGGAAAAAGTCTGCCGTGACTGGTCCGCCGCCTGGGCCAAAGCCCTCCGCCTCATGCGTGACGACGGCGTGCTCGAACGCGCCGCTTGGGTCGCCCCGCTCAACGAAGTGCCGCTCTTCCTCGGTGCCATGATGCGCTCCGTAAAAGTCTCCGACCCCGAGGTCCGCCACGAGGGCCAGACGCACTTCCGCGCCGATTTGCCCGAGCTCGATGCCTTGTTCCAGCGCGTCAACACGTGGCTCGGCGAGGACGTCAAAGCCGAGATCGCCCGCGATGGTATTCCGATGGCCTACTCTGCCCTTGGCGCAGAAAACTACGGCGCCCGCGTCACCGATATTTACGACGTCGCCGATATCCATTTCATGCCCGATGTGCTGCTCGGCGATGACGACAAAGCCGCCCTCGAAAAGGCCGGCAAAAACGCGTCCAAGTTCTCCCTGCACGACGGAGGTATGAACGACTACGACCTCGCGCTCTACTCCGCTGCGTGGGACCGCGCCCTGCGTCGCAACTACGGCTCGATGCTCAACCTCGCCCACCACTACGCCCGCGAGGCACTCGCCCGCACCGTGTTGCCCTCCGGCAAGCGCCTCGCCGCTGTGCTCACCGAGCCCTACGGACCGTGCAACTACCCCGACCACCCCGAAGTTTGTTGGGAAGCCTACAAGGATTGGAATGGCGACGCCGCGCGCATTTTCGCCGGTTACGATTACTCCGGCCTGAGTCTCTCCAACCACGCCGAGCCGATCTTCAGTCTCTGGCGCGACGTGGAGTGGCAGCGCCGCAGCAACCTCTACATCCGCTCCGCCGTCACCAGCTAACACCCAACAATTCTCACCCTTACCTACATGATCTTTTGCCAACACTCCCCCAACGAGCGCCGACTGCGCCATCCTTGGAAACGCCTCATCACCATCGGCCGCGCCTACGAGTTGCTCCGCCACGACCTGCTCGAACACCTTAAAATCCTCCAGGATCGCATCGGCTTCGAATACACCCGCTTCCACGCAATTTTTCACGACGAGATGCAGGTGTATTCCGAGGATGAACAAGGCCGCCCCGTCTATCAATGGAAGCACATCGACCGCATCCTCGACGACACCCGCGCGCTAGGCCTGCGCCACGTTATCGAGCTCAACTCGATGCCCGCTCTCCTCGCTTCCGGCACCCAGACGATTTTCAACTTTGAGATGAACGTCACCCCGCCCAAGTCCTACGAAAAGTGGGAGGCCTTGGTTCGCGCCTTCGTCGAGCACCTCGTGGAACGCTACGGCATCGCCGAAATACGCCAGTGGTATTTTGAATGCTGGAACGAACCCGATCTCAGCGGCTTCTGGTCCGGCACGCAGGAAGAGTATTTTCAACTCTACGCCGCATCCGCCCGCGCCGTGAAATCCGTCCACCCCGACCTCCAAGTCGGCGGTCCCGCCTCCTCGCGCGGCCAATGGGTCGCAGATTTCATCCGCTTCTGCCGCCGCGAAAACGTGCCGATGGATTTCGTCGCTACTCATCAATATCCGCAGGACGAGTATTGCCTGTTCGAGAATCGTATCGGATCGCCACACCAGCCCGACATGTTTTTCATCGATAGTATTCGTGAGGTTCGCGCCACCGTCGATCGCGAAGCGGGCTCGGGATTTCCGCTCCTTTACACCGAGTGGAATACGCAAAACGCCGCCCCGGGCCGCGCGGTCACTTGGGGGCGCAATCCTGATCTCGATACGCTCTATTCAGGGAGCTCTGTCTTGCATTACCTTACTCATCTTGATCAAGTGGTGGATATGTTTGGATGGTGGACAGCGTCCGATCTGTTTGAGTTTCAAGGAGAGCCCGTTGGAATGCCCACCGCCGCCTTTAGCAGCGGATATGGGCTGCTCTCGGTTCGAGGCGCACCCAAGCCTGCCTTCCACGCCATGCGCTTCCTTGCGCAGCTCACGGGACGCTTGATGGATGTTCAGCTCGGTTCTGAGCTGCGACCCACACTGTCTGGGGTCATCGCTACAGAGTTTGCTGATCGCGTACGTTTGCTCGTTTGGAACCATCAATCCAACGCTGTCGCATCCGAGGGAAATTGGAATGCGCAAATTCGAGTCGAGTTACCAGCGGCTCTGGCCGGAGCAGAATACGTCCAACAGATCGACTTCCAAGTTGGCCACGGTCACGGCGCCGCTTATGAAGTATGGCTTGAATTGGGACAGCCGCAAAATCTCACCCGCAGCGAGGAAGAAGCGTTTCGTCTCGCCGCCGAACCATCTGTGCGCTTTGGCCGTGCCGAAATTGTGGACGGTTCTGCCCTTATTGAAATGAACCTAGCACCTTGTGAATTCGCCTTCGTGGAGCTGTCCCTCTCCGGCACCCCGAGCAAAGAACGCGCCGAGGAGCAAATCACCGGCTCGCTCAACGACTTGCTCAGCTACAAAAACCGGTCCACCCAGTGATCCTCTGGTATGCCTGACAAGGCTTCGCACGGCTATTTTCCTGTTGAAAAACTTTATAACTTTGAACCAAATTCTTTATAAATTTTTAGTCTAGCGACTTTTCAGCCAGTAAGCTTAATCAGTCCCATGAGAACCATCTCCGCCTTCCTCGCTCTGTTCCTCATTCTGCTTAATTTGATGGCCTTCGCTGAAGAGCCAATCGCCCCAATCGCCCCATCCACATATAATGACCCAATCCGTATTGCGTGCGTGGGCGATAGCAACACGCAGGGTGCCGGAGCGGGTGAGGGGAAAGCATATCCAAGCCAGTTGCAGGAGCTACTTGGAGAAAAATGGAAGGTCGGAAACTTCGGGGTGAGCGGAAGGACACTGTTGCGCAAGGGCGACAGTTCTTATTGGAATGAAATGGCACTGCAAAATGCCCAAGATTTTAAGCCGGACGTAGTTATTATCATGCTTGGAACGAATGACACCAAGCCGCAGAATTGGGCACACAAGGACGAGTTCTTCGCCGACTATAAAGATCTCGTGAAAACATTCCAAGCACTGGAGTCCAAGCCGCGCATTTACGTTTGCCGGCCTTGCCCAGTGCCGGAGCCTGGTAATTTCGGCATCAACGAAACTAATATAAAACTCGTGAATCGGCTTATTGACAAATTGGCACAGGAAGAGAATCTCAGCGTGATCGACATGCATGCCGCACTGAAATCCAAGCCAGAGTTGTTGCCTGATCGCGTGCATCCTAACGACGAAGGTGCAGCGGTCATGGCCAAGACAGCCTACAAAGCACTCACGGGCAAGAGAGCGCCGTAAAAACCCAACGCAAATCGACCCCCTTTTATTTCTCCTCTCACTATGTCCACGCCTTCAAGTTGCTCAGCCCTCGCCCTTCTGGCTCACCTAGCCGCAACCCGTCGCAGCCTTCGCATCGCTTATTTCGGCGGCTCGCTTAGCGAGGGCTGTGGTGCCTCCGACCCGGCCACGCTTTCTTGGCGCGCACAAACCACCCGCTTCTTCCGCGAGACTTTTCCCGCCGCCGAGATTCACGAGATCAACGCTGCCATCGGCGGCACCGGGTCCTACTTGGGTGCATTTCGCCTTGAACACGACGTCCTCGCCGCTCAACCCGACCTCGTCTTCATTGAATTTGCCGTCAACGATAATCAGGTTCCTGAAGCCCGCGTCCTTCGCTCCCTTGAAGGTATCGTCCGTCACCTGCGCACCGCCGCCCCCGCTTGCAAGATCGTCTTGGTGCTCAATGGCACCGCAGAATATTTTACCGACTACACCGCTGGGCGCACACCCGCCGCCGTGGCTCTGCATCAACGCGTCGCCGCCCATTACGGTATCCACGCCATCAATACTGGTCAAAAACTCTGGCGCGAGTTCTCCGATGGCCACGCAACCTCCGCTGAATTGTTCACCGACGGAGTCCACGCCACCGACCTAGGCTACGCCATTTACACCGAAGCAGTCTTGGCATATCTGCGCACGGCCCTCGCCGCGCCGTCCGACGAACTCGCTGTTACCGCGACGTCGCTGCCCGCGCCCCTGACGTTAAATCCCTTGGAACGCGCCACACTCGTCGATGCTTGGATCCTTGCGGGCGAGGGCTGGCAGTGCTGCGACCAAATGCTGGCCGGGCGTTACCCGCACTACGTCGAATCCACCGCCCCCGGCGCCACGTTTACCTACGCGTTCACCGGAACCGACGTCGGTCTCTACTGGCTCGTTGCCCCCGATTCCGGCGAAATTGAAGTCTCCCTCGACGGACAACCTCCCGAAACTTTCTCCAGCTGGGATCACTATGCCAAGGACTTTACCCGGGCCAGCTTTGTCACCCTCGCCGAAGACCTGCCCCGCGCCGCCCATACGATCACGGTGCGCGTCCTGTCATCACACCCGGGCGAATCCACCGGCTCCACCCTGCGCATCGGAGCGCTCCTCGTGCAGTAACTCTCATTCAAACACTCTACCTCCTCTTACCATGACTACGTCACCTACCACCACCCTCATCCCGCCCGACCTCACTTGGTTTAACAACGCCAAGTTCGGCATCTTCATCCACTGGGGCATCTACGCCGTCAACGGCAAGGACGCCTCCTGGTCCTACTTCAACCACGGCCAGCCCTGGGCGCGCCCCGAGCACCACTCCTCGCCCGAGGAATATTTTGCCCAATGCGAACGCTTCACCGCCGCCGCTTACGATCCCGACGCCTGGGCCGAAACCTTTCGCCGCGCCGGCGCCCGCTACGTCGTCATCACCACCAAACATTGCGACGACTTTGCGCTCTGGGCCACCCGACAAAAAGGCGGTCGCAACGTCGTGGACCACACGCCCGCCGCCCGCGATCTCATCGCCCCCTACTGCGCCGCCCTCCGCCGCGCCGGCCTCAAGGTCGGCCTCTACTACTCGCACTCCGGCTGGGGCCACCCCGACTATCCCTCCCTCTACAAAGACCCCGCGCAGCGCGGGGACCCCAAGCTCTCCCGTTACGCGTTTCCACAAAACGGCGACGCCGAGGACCCCGCCGCCTGGGCCCGCTATCTCGCCTACCAGCGCGGCCAGATCCAAGAACTCTGCGAACAGTTCCAGCCCGACCTGCTCTGGTTCGATGCCGACTGGGAACGCACCCCGGAGCAATGGGGCGCGGCCGAGCTCGTCGCCCTCATCCGCCAATGGTGCCCGCACGTCGTGCTCAACAACCGCACCTGCCATCTCGGCGACTACTTCACCCCCGAGCAGGGCCTGCCCACCCGCATCCCCGAGGGCTCGTGGGAACTCTGCCTCACCATGGATCGCCAGTGGGGCTACACCGAATTCGAGAACGATTACAAATCCAGTCGTCAGCTCCTCTGGTTCCTCATCCACACCGCCGCAAAGGGCGGCAATCTCCTGCTCAACGTCGGTCCGCGCGCCGATGGTTCCCTGCCCGAGGTGCAGACCGAGCGCCTGAGCGACATCGGCGCGTGGTTGGATCGCCACGGCGCGGCCCTCTTCGGCACCACGCCCGGCCTGCCCGACGGGCTCTTCGAGGGCGCGTCCACGCTTTCACCCGACCGCCAGACGCTTTACCTCATCACCTCGGCTGGTGGAGCCGATTCGCTCGCCGTGCAAGGTATCCACGCACCGGTTACACGCGTCGAGCACCTCGCCACCGGCGTCACCGTGCCGCACCGCTTCATCGCCGGTGCCGAGTGGGCCAATATCCCTGGCGTCCTCTGGATCGATCTCCCCGCCGAGCTGCGCGACCCGCTCTTCTCCGTGCTGCGCGTCCACCTCGCCAAGCCCCTCGAGATCTACCATGGCTCCGGGCAAGTGCTCAGCCAGGCTGGCGGCTGATTTTATTCACCCAAACACTCTACCTCATCTTACCATGACTACATCACCTACCACCACCCTCATCCCGCCCGACCTCACTTGGTTTAACAACGCCAAGTTCGGCATCTTCATTCACTGGGGCATTTATTCCGTCGGCCAATACCCCGAGTCTTGGTCTTTCTACAATCACGGCGCCAAGGGCCAGGATCCGTCCGACTCCCTCTCGTTCGAGGACTACATGGCGCAGCGCCACGCCTTCCTCACCCGCCGCTACGACCCCGCCGCGTGGGCCGCGCTGTTCGCCGAAGCCGGCGCGCGCTACGCCGTGCTCACTACCAAGCACCACGACGGCATGGCGCTCTGGGACACCGCCGAGCATCTCTCTGTCGTCCGTGATACCCCCGCCGGCCGAGACCTGGTCGGCCCATTTTGCGAGGCCATGCGCGCGCAAAACATCCACGCCGGTCTGTATTATTCCCACCTCGATTGGACCCATCCGGATTACCCGAGCCTGTGCCACGCCGAGGGCATCGTCACCGATCACCCCGGCTACGCCCGCAGTTACACTTTGGACAAAGACGATCCCGTGCGTTGGGAAAACTTTCTCCGCTTCCATCGCCTCCAGTTGCGCGAACTCTGTGAACGCTACTCGCCCGATCTGCTTTGGTTCGACGGCGACTGGGAGCGCACTCCCGCCAAATGGCGCTTTGAGGAACTGAACCAGCTCCTCCGAACTTGGCGCCCCGGCGTTGTCATCAACAGCCGCATCGGCACCTTTGGCGACTACGCCACGCCTGAGCAAGGCATCCCCACCACGCCGCCCATCGGCCCGTGGGAGCTATGCTATACGATGAACCGCACGTGGGCCATGGCGACCGACCCGTCCTATAAAACCTCCGCTGAACTCATCCGCCTGCTGATCGAATGCGTCGGTATGGGCGGCAACCTCCTGCTCAACATATCGCCCCTCGGCGACGGCACTATTTTCTACGAACAGGCTCGCATCTTGCGCGAAATCGGCGCTTGGCTGCGTCCTCACGCCAAAGCCATTTACGACACGCAGGCCGGATTGCCGCATGGCTATTTCTACGGACCCAGCACGCTCTCCGCCGACCGCAAAACCCTCTACCTTTTTCAACTCGAACACCCTTCTAACGAAGTCTCCGTCAAAGGCATCCATAACCGCATCCTCTCCATCACTCTCCTCAACGGCGACGGCACACAGATTCCCCATCGCGTGAGCGGCGGTGCGAGCTGGGCGGGTGTTCCCGGAGTCGTCTGGCTCGACCTCAAGAATATCGCCCCGACTCCCCATGCCACCGTGATCGAACTGGAACTCGACGGCCCCCTCAGCCTCTACACTGGTCACGGGCAGGTCATCACCCAAAACTAAACCATCCCATGAGCATCCCCAACCTCTTCTCCCCTCAACGTCACGGCGGCGTCCTCCGACTCCGTCCCGAAAAAATCGCCGACTACAAACGGCTCCACCAGGCCGTCTGGCCCGACGTTCACCGCGTCATCCACGAAGCCCATATCCGCAACTACTCCATTTTTCTCCGTCGCCTCCCAGATGGTGACCACTACCTATTCAGTTACTTTGAATACGTCGGCTCCGACTTCGCCGCCGACATGGCTCGCCTCGCTGCGGACCCCGTGACCGAGCGCTGGTGGGCTCTCTGCAAACCCTGCCAAGAGCCGCTCCCCGACTGCGCCCCCGGCGAGTGGTGGGCCAGCATGGAAGAAGTTTTTCATCAGGATTAGAGGGAGCGCGCCTTGCCTTGTGCTACGGTGTCGGGCGAGTACCTGCGGTCCTCTGGGAAAAGCAGATGCCCACGAGCTTTTACTGAGTCATGCTCTTTAGGGTTTCGCCCACCGATTATAGGTCTTTCGCATCTAAAGTCAGATGGTTTATTATTGTATTGTTGAAAAGAATTGTACGACCGGCGCGCACGGGAATAGGCATTGCCCGAGCTCTCTTAAGTGCCTCCTCGTCAAGCTCCGTATAACTGGCGCCAGCTAATTCAGAAGGCGTAAAACTCATTGACACAGACTCGGCCATTTGCGGTATTATTATCTCGATTCTTTACCTTAAAAAAATAACTCTTAAATGTCTGCCACCCCTTATACCTTCGCACAAGATGCGTATGCCGAGCTTGGTATCGATACCGAATTTGTTTTGAAAAATTTAGGAGAAATCCCGATTTCTCTTCAATGCTGGCAGGGCGATGATGTGCTGGGTTTTGAAAATAGCGGTGAGGGTTTGAGTGGCGGCATCCAAGCCACAGGAAATTATCCCGGGCGGGCGCAAACGATCAAAGAACTTCGCCAAGATCTCGACCAAGTATTCTCGCTCTTACCTGGAAATCACCGCCTAAATTTGCACGCTATCTACGGTGATTTCGCTGGCCAAAAAATAGATCGGAACGCCATTTCAATAACGCATTTTCAAAGCTGGATCGAGTGGTGTCGGGAGCGCAATCTTGGCCTAGACTTTAATCCAAGTTATTTTTCTCACCCACTCGCCGCCAGCGGAGCGACTCTCTCTCACCACGATCCCAACATCCGAGAGTTTTGGATTCAACACGGCATCCTTGCCCGCTGCATCGGCGACGAAATGGGCCGCCAATTAGGCTCTCCCTGCGTCACCAATATATGGATACCCGATGGTTCCAAGGATCTTCCCGCAGACCGCAAGGGCCCGCGTGAACGGCTGGAATCTTCACTTGATGCCATCTTTGCTCAGCCCCTTGCAACGAATCTTGACGCCGTGGAATCCAAACTTTTCGGTATCGGCTCAGAGGCTTATGTGGTCGGTTCCCACGAATTTTATCTCGGTTATTGTGTCAGTCGTCAAAAAATATTGTGTCTCGATGCTGGGCATTTTCACCCGACCGAAACGCTCGCCGACAAGATCAGCTCAACGTTGCAATTTGTGCCAGAAATTTTACTTCATGTTAGCCGTGGCGTGCGGTGGGACAGTGATCACGTGGTCTTGTTAGATGATCCGACCAAGGCTGTCATGGAAGAACTAGTGCGCGGCGAATTCCTAGATCGCGTCCATATCGGGCTCGACTATTTCGATGCCAGTATCAACCGCATCGCCGCATGGACCATCGGTGCGCGCAACGCACGGAAGGCACTGCTCATTGCGCTGCTGGAGCCATCCGCCACTTTAAAAACACATGAGGCCAACGGTGACCTCACCTCGCGCCTAGCCTTAATGGAAGAACTAAAGACCATGCCTTTCGCTGCGGTCTGGGAGGAATTTTGCCTCCGCCAGAATAAGCCTTCGGGTCGTGATTGGATGAAGCAAGTCAAAGCCTACGAGCAAAAAGTTCTTGCGCACCGCTAAAATTCATTGATGTTCTTTTTAATGACGACCTCCCGCCCGTGGTTTGTATTCTCCCGTTCAGCCCCGCATTAGACCCTAGTAAAATTCTTTTTAGTTTCTATGAACATGACGTCTAATTCACCGTTCCCTTCAAACTTCATTTGGGGTGCCGCCACTGCCGCTACTCAAATCGAAGGCGCAGCCAGTGAAGATGGCCGCACCCCTAGCATCTGGGACGCCTACGCTCATCAGGCTGGTCGCACGTGGAAAGGCGATCACGCAGATATCGCTTGCGACCATTACCATCGTTGGTCTGAAGATGTGGATTTACTCAAGCAGCTGGGCGTGAAAATGTACCGGTTTTCACTTTCTTGGCCGCGCGTCTTGCCAAATGGCACTGGCCAACCAAATGAAAAAGCTCTCGCAGTTTATGATCGCTTGATCGACCGCTTGGTTGAATACGGAATCGAGCCCGCAATAACCCTCTACCACTGGGACATGCCGCAGGTTTTATTTCGGCAGGGCGGTTGGTTGAACCGGGATTCCGCCGACTGGCTGGCCGAATATGCTGGCCTACTTTCCGCACGATTCTCCGATCGTGTTCGCTGGTGGATCACGCTCAACGAGCCTCAATGTTTCATTTCAATCGGGCACCTTGAGGGTTGGCACGCACCAGGACTGAAGCTGCCTATGGCCGATGTCCTGCAAGCCGGTCACCACGCCCTTCTTGCCCATGGTAAATCCGTGCAAGCCCTTCGTGCGAACTCCAAAGCGACTCTCCAGATCGGATGCGCAACGGTGGGTGTAGGTTACTTTCCAGAGGACGCTAACCGCCCCGAGGACGTGGCCGCCGCCCGCAATCAAACCTACCGCACGTCCGAATCCTTTTCTTGGACGAACACTTGGTGGACTGATCCGATCTACCTCGGCCATTACCCAGCAGATGCGCTGGAACGTTACAGCAAATGCTCGCCCGAGATTCGCACGGGCGACATGGAGTTGATTTGTCAACCAGTGGACTTTTGCGGGTTCAACCATTATTTTGGTGAAGCTGTCCGTGCTGGCAAGGATGGAAAATCTGAAGTGCTACCGCAACCTTCTGGTTGCGAGCTGACGACCTATAATTGGCCCATCACGCCTGATTCCATCTACTGGTATGCCCGTTTCATGCACGAACGCTATGCTCTGCCCTTGCTCGTCACGGAAAATGGCACAGCTAGTGCCGATTGGGTAAATCTTGATGGCGAGGTGCGCGATCCCGGTCGCATTGATTATGTGCACCGTAATTTGCTCTGTTTGCGGCGTCTGCTCGCCGACGGGATTCCCGTTCTCGGGTATATGTATTGGTCACTTTTGGACAACTTTGAATGGTCCGAGGGCTACCGCATCCGATTCGGACTGGTGCACACCAATTATCAAACCCAGAAACGAACACCTAAATCATCGTTCCACTGGTATCGCGACGTGATTACGGCCAACGGTGCCAACCTTTAATCCAACCACCCTCTCCAACTCACCTTTTTTTCTGTGAACCTCAATTCCATCCTCTCCTCGCTTACGCTCGAACAGAAGATCGCCCAGATATCCTCCGTTTGCCTGAGCCAATTGCTCGAAGACGGCGTGTTCTGCCCCGCCAAAGCCGAGGGCCTGCTCGCCAACGGCATCGGCTGGATCGTCACCTTGCAGGAGAACCCCGAGATCAGCCTGTCCGGCGCCCGCGCCCAGCTCGCCAAGGCTCAGGCCTACCTGCGCACCCGCACCCCCGTGCCCTTGCCCGCCATCATGACCGACGAGGCCATCTGCGGCCAAATCGCGCACGGCTCCGTCATCTTCCCCCAAGCCCATAATCAGGCGCAGACTTGGAATCCCGCGCTGATCGAAGACTGGGCGCGCCACCTCGGCCCGCACTTGCGCGCGCACGACATCACCCAAGTTCTCTCGCCCGTGCTCGACATCGCCCGCGAGCCACGTTGGGGCCGCTGCGAAGAAACCTTCGGCGAAGATCCGCTCCTCTCCGCCGCGATGGGCGTGGCCTATGTGCGCGGCCTCGCCGGAGACGATCTCGCCAAAGGCGTCGCCAGCATGGGCAAACACTTCGCCGGCTACTCGGCCTGCGAAGGCGGCCATAATTTCGGCTCCTGCCACGTCACCCCGCGCGACCTGCGGGACAACCACCTGTTCTCCTTCGAGGCCGCGATTCGCGAGGGCGGACTCACCACGCTGATGGTCGCCTACCACGACATCGACGGCGTGCCCTGCGCCTTTAATTACGAGCTATTGACCACCATCCTTCGCGACCAATGGGGCTTCGAGGGTTTGACCGTCACCGACTTTTTCGGGCTCGGCCAACAGACCGCTTTCTTCTTCAACTCCTGCGCGGACGGCCGCGAAGTCACCCGCCGCGCCAAACTCGCCGGTCTCGATGTGGAGATGCCCACGCCCGATCATTTTCGCACGCACCTGCCGGGCTTGATCGCCGCCGGCCTCGTGCCGGAAGCGCTGATCGACGCTTCCGTCAAACGCGTCCTCGCGCTCAAGGAAAAGCTCGGCCTGCTCGCCGCCGACCAACCCCAGCCCGCGCCCGCCTCTATTGCGCATCGCACGCCTCAACAAGAAGCCCAAGCCCTCGAAATCGCCGAGCAATCACTCGTCCTCTTAAAGAACGACGGCGGACTCCTGCCGCTCGCTCCGGCCGCGTTCCAACACATCGCCGTGATCGGCCCCTGCGCCGACCGCGCCCGCACGCTGCTCGCCGATTACGCGTTCCCGCAAGCCCGTCAGCGCAATTGCAATTTCTACGGCCACGAGTCGGCGGAACAGGCCATCGTCACCGTGCTCCAAGGCATCACTCACGCCGTTAAAGACCACGCGGTGCAGATCAACTATGCGCCCGGTTGCGAGCTCATGAGCGGCACCGACGAAAGCCGCGCGCAAGCCGTCGCCACCGCCGCCGCTGCCGCTGCCGACGTCGTCGTGATGGTGCTCGGCGAAGAATCCATGGTGCTCAGCGGTGAAGGTTTTGATCGCTGCCGCCTGGAGTTGCCCGCCGCTCAGGAAAAACTCCTGCAAGCCGTGGCCGCCACCGGCAAACCCATCGTCCTCGTGCTCACTTACGGACGCCCCCTTGCGCTGGCAGGTGTTGCGCCTTGGTGCCGTGCGATTGTTGCGGCCGGTTATCCCGGCGAGCAAGGCGGCCATGCCATCGCGCGCCTGATCTTCGGCGAGATCTCCCCGTCGGGCCGGCTTGCCATGAGCTTCCCCCACACCACCGGCCACACGCCCGCGCACTACGCGCGACAGCCCAACTCGCTCAACAGCTACGCCGATTTCCCGCAGCAAAACAGTTGGGCGCTCTACCCCTTTGGGCACGGTCTAACCTATACGCAATTCACCTACTCCGACCTCGTGCTCGACGCCGATCAGCTCGCCCCCGACGCCACGTTGGAGATCTCCTTCCGCGTGAAAAACACCGGCGCGCGCGCCGCCGTCGCCGTGCCACAGCTCTACATCCAAGGTTATCACAAAAGCGTGCTGCGCCCCCTCAAGGAGTTGAAGGCCTTCACCCGCGTCGAGCTCGCCCCCGGTGAAAGCCGACATGTCGAGTTTTCCCTGCCGCTGGAGCTGCTGGCCTTCCATGGTGCCGACCTCCAACTCAAGGTCGAAAGCGGCCCCTACGAATTGATGGTCGGCTCCTCCTCCGCGTTGATCCACCTGCGCCAGGTCATCCACGTCACCGGCGAACGCGCCATCGCGCGCCGCAGCTGCTTCTTTGCGCAAACTAAAGTATTGAACTGAGAATCAGCACCCATCTTCATGACCACCAAAACCCTCATCAACCACTTCCCCCTGCCGCGCCCGCACTGCGGCTTCACGCTTGGCAACGGTCTGCAAGGCCTGCTCGTCTGGGGCGATAAAACCCTGCGCCTCACGGTGGCCCGCGCTGGTTTCTGGGATCATCGCGGCGGGCAAGTCATGCTCCCGGCCACCACCTTCGCCGCGGTGCGCAGTCGCCTCGAGGCTGACGACGAACTGGGTCTGCGTGCCTTGTATCCCGACGCGCCTCCAGTCAACGGCATCTCGACTTGCCCGCAACAATACGGCGGCGGCCGACTCGAACTTGCCTTCCCCGATGGCCTGCGGCCTCTACGCGCTGAGCTCGACTTGCTCCATGGCGTGCTCGTCGTGCGCGTCGGGCGTGATGAGGACGACGCCCATCCGCACGCCCTCGTCATCCGTCAGGACCCGGACCACGAATGCGTCTGGGTCGAGCTGCCCGAGGCCCTGCGCGGAAAAATCACGTTCCAGCTCATTCCCGCCTTCGACTCCGTGTTGGACAACGCCATGGGCAAGCTCGGCCTCGACGCGCCCGAGCGTTGGACCGAAACGGGCGTGACCGGTTTCACCCAACACCTGCCCCAAGACCCGCCGCTCACGGTTGGCTTTCTCGCAACCGAAACTTGCGTCACACTCCTGACCACGCTCGGAGCCGACGGCCGCTCCGCCCTCGTGCAGCAAGCCCACGCATTCGACGCCGCCTCCGCCGTGCAGCGCGCAGACGCCTTCTGGGCCGACTATTGGCGCAGCGTTCCCGCCGTGACCTTACCCGACCCCGAGCTGCAATCCCTCTACGACCACGGGCTGTTTCGCGTCGCCGGGGCGATCCGCGCCCACGCACCAGTGGCGACCTTGCAAGGCCCGTGGATGGAAGATACCCGCATCCCGCCCTGGAGCAATGACTACCACTTCAACATCAACCTCCAGATGGTTTACGGCGCCGCCCTCTCCAGCGGCCAGTTCGCCGCCATGGAGCCGCTGTGGACGATGCTACGCGGCTGGTTCCCCCGCCTGCGCGAGTGGGGTCAGCAATTTTTCGGCGTCGAAGGGGCCATGCTCCTGCCTCACGCGGTCGATGATCGCGGCCTGCCCATCGGCGGCATGTGGCAGGGCAACCTCGACCAAGCCTGCGTCGGCTGGACCGCTTTCCTCGCTTGGCAAACCTACGAACACACGCTCGACCGCGAGTTTCTCCGCGACACCGTTTGGCCGCTACTCGAAGGTGCCTTCCTCGGCTACTCCGCCATGCTCGACGTGGAATCCGACGAGGCTGGACGCCGCCGCTACCGGCTGCCCGTCAGCGTGAGTCCAGAGTTTGGCGGCACCAAGCTCCGTCAATGCTGGGGCGCCGACGCCAGCTTCCAACTCGCGTGCATCCACGCCTTGCTGCGCGTTCTCCCACAAGCCGCAACCACCCTCAGTTTACCGACCGATCCGCGCTGGGCCGACATCGCCACGCACCTGCCGCTTTATTCGCGCCGCGTCATTCCGGACAGCCCTTACTCGTGGGACAAAAAGAACCGTGCATCCATCAACCTCTGGGAAGACCAAGACCTCCCCGAGAGCCATCGCCACCACAGCCACCTAGCCGCGCTGCATCCGTTTGCCAACATTGAGCCGCTCGATCCGGCTCACCGCGAGGTCGTGCGCAACGCCCTCTCTGAGTGGACGACGGAGGGCGCGGGTCAGTGGGCGGGCTGGAGCCTCGCCTGGGCCGCTTCCCTCTGCGCCCGCTGCCGCCTGCCCGATGCCGCGCTCACTTGGCTTAAGTTGCTCGACTACGCCTACACCAACGACGGCCATTCCCCGCTGCACAACGCCGATTTCGCGGGCGTCTTCGCTTGCAACGACGGCTCCCTCGCCTGGCCCGACTTCCGTAAAGGCCCCGACTACGTCCACTGGGAAACCATGCAGCTCGACGCCCAGATGGGTGCCGTCTCCGCCATCACCGACCTGCTCGTGCAAGTGCGCGACGGCACGATCTACATCGCCGAACGCCTACCCAAACGCTGGCGCGATCTCTCCTTTGAAAACCTCCCCGTTCCCGGCGGCTTCCGGGTAAGCGCCGAGATCCGCCACCGCCAAGTTCGCCGTATCCAGATTTCCAGCACCGTCGGTGGCACGCTCCGCCTTGCCCCCGGTTTCACCGGCCCGTGGTCGCTCGACGGCGTGCCGCAGGATGGCTCATTGCTCACCCTCCCGACCGCCCCTGGCCCGGGAATCCATTCCGTTGAAATGCGGCTGAACGAATCCCGCCCTGATCAATCCGCCTCCGTGCTTCTCGTCTATCCCAACACGCACCTGTGCCCATGGATTAAAGAAGAACTGCCCGACGACGCCGTGCTCCCAACCAATAGAACTGATCACACCAAGCTGCATCCCCAGTATGAAAGTCGTCGTCGTCGGCACCGCCTACCGCAAATTTCCCTTCACCACCTCCCTTGACCAAACCGATTTTATCCACCTACAAGCCATCCAATAATCCACCTATGAACCCGTTCCCAAAATCCGCCTGGGCGACCGCCGACCGCGTGCTCGCCACCCTCACGCTCGACCAATGTCTCGGCCAACTCCTCTGTCCGGACGTCACCGGCCAGAAGCCGGAGGAGCTCCGTGCGCTTTTGACCGAGGTGCCGTTCGGCTCCATTTTTATTGGAGGAAAATCCTCCGCCGACTGGCGCGCAGCCACCTCCACCGTGGCAGGTATGTCCCCCGTGCCGGTGATCGTTGCCAGCGATTTTGAGCATGGCGCCGGTTGCATGATCGCCGATGGCGCGACTGATTTCCCTTGGGCCATGGCCGCCGGTGCCGCTGGCGATCCTGCACTCGTTCGCACCATGGGAGAGGCCAGCGCCCGCGAAGGGCGCACCCACGGCGC
>Ga0209490_10000791_pt1 | contig 31319 bp, 26 predicted proteins | sample MAT06_FD_187209 | JGI IMG/M metagenome (GOLD analysis project Ga0209490, IMG submission 187209) | Freshwater microbial communities from Lake Fryxell liftoff mats and glacier meltwater in Antarctica - MAT-06 (SPAdes) (version 2) | ecosystem: Environmental > Aquatic > Freshwater > Ice > Liftoff...
CCACGCCCGCGTCCACGCCCGCGTCCACGCCCGCGTCCACGCCCGCGTCCACGCCCACGCCCACGCCCACGTCCACGCCCGCCCGCTGCGAATCCTCGCAAGCGCCCGCGATTCCAACGACGACCAATGAGATAATGTAAATGCGGTTCACGAATCGTGTATGGAGACACCCGCAGCCCCTGTCAACGGGGCGATGCTGCGCGAGAAGCCGGACTCTAAAACACCCGGGGCGGGGTCGTGTCGTCGCGGACCTCGAGCTTCTTATCCTTGAACTCGGCCCGCAGTTGCCGGACGTTCATGCCCTGCGCAGTCGTCACACGGCCAACCCACTCGGCGTCATCGTCCGGTGTCACGAGGCGCGCGACCAGCTCGACGAGGGACAGTGACAGGTGGCCAGACGCAAGTGCGGCACCCAAGTGCGGCAAGTCCCGAAGGCGACGCGCCAGCCCCCGAACGTCCGCACCCCAACGACCCGTGCGTCCGAGCGCTTCGCGCAGGTAGCTCTCAAAGGTGGGAACCCGAAATCCTGGATATCGCCGGTCGAGAGTCGCAAGAGGCCTTCGCCCAACGCGAGGGGATGGACGTCTGCGGCCCTCAGTGACCACAATCGCTTGGGACGTCGCGTGCTTTTGCGATGGCCCACGCGAGGTCCAGTTCTTTGAAAACTGGGCCTCGCACCTCAACCGACCGCTCCTTCTTCCGCTCACGGGATGGATCCGCCAGAAAGCCAACATCTGACCTCGGATTGGCCGGTTATATCTCAAGATATTCTTTTGGATTGATGGTGAATTTTAGCGCCAGATGTCCGGGGTGATTGGGGGCACCACGTGGCCGGCGACGTCAGGCACGCGATAAAGCACGAGCTTACGAAGCTGGACGACCAAGCTCGAACGCGGCTAGATTCCAAGCATGGCCGACGATACCCCGTGTCCCCTGACCGAAGCGACCTGGCGCCGCGAGTTCGAGGCCGCGTCCCGTCGACCGCTCAGGATGCGCTTCAAGTATGCCTTCATCCACACCTACAAGCCGGTGCTGGATGATGCGCGCTATCGCTCCTTCGCGAGCCTCAGCGAGTACCGTGCGTGGTGCGAGGCCAACCTTCCATCGTGGCTCGGTTATGACCAGGCGCTTTGAGTATGTGCAGGCGGAGGAGATCCGCGACGCGTTCGCCCGACACGGTGTCCGATATCTCTTCCTCGGGAAATCAGGCGCGATCCTCCTCGGGTTCCCTGACACCACCCAGGACGCTGACATCTTCGTCGAGAAGTCCGCCGAGAACGGAGCCGCCATCGTGCGCGCCCTCGACGAGCTCGGCTTCGTTCTGGAGCCGCGTGAGGCAGAGGAGGTCAGGCGCGGCAAGGACTTCATCCAGTTGAAGGATGGCCCGTTCGATCTCGACCTCATCTTTGCACCCGATGGGATCGAGAGCTTCGCAAAAGCATGGTCACGGCGCGTCGACATCGAAGGGTTCCTCGTCTGCCACCCCGACGACATCATCGCTAGCAAGAGGGCAGCGAACCGCCAGAAGGACCGCGAGTCTTTGCCGCGGCTGATGGCCTTCAGTGACTACTGGAAGCAGCAGCGCTAAACGCCGTGGTGATGCTGCTGGAGCCGATCTACGAGCAGGACTTCATGGACTTCTCGTACGGCTTCAAGACGGCGTGAGCTCGCCCCTGCTGGCGAATATCTGCCTGCACGAAGTGCGGGACGTGTGGTGGGTCCGGGACGTCAAGCCTCGCTTGCGAGTCCGCGCGCACCTGGCACGCTACGCGGACGACTTCGTAATCGTCTTCGAGCGCGAAGACGACGCGCGGAAAGTATACGAGGTGCTGCCCCAGCGCATGACGAAGTACAGCCTGTCGCTCCATCCCCAGAAGACTCGGCTCATCGCGTTCAAACGCCCGCCTCACAAGGGTGGCGCGGACGATACGGGACCCGGGGCCTTCGACTTTCTGGGCTTCACCCATTACTGGGCGCGCTCGAGGAATGAATGGGTGGCGGATACCAAAGCTCAAAACGGCAAAGACTCGGTTCACGCGCGCGCTGAAGCGAATTCGTGAGTGGGCCCGCAAGGTCCTTCACTGATCGGCTACTGAAGCGACACCTGGCAGGACACGACCGCTGGCAACGTCGCCTACGCCGATGTCTACCTACGCGACCGCTGGCGCTGCGCGTCCCCGGTTTGTCGGTCGCGAAGTGTCGCTCCGCACCACATTCGCTTTCGCAGCCACGGCGGCGGCGAGGAACGAACCAACCTGACTTCCCTGTGCGAGCGCTGCCAGCTCGAGCTCGTGCACCACCACAACCTACGCGTCTCCGGTCGCGCCCCGCCCAGGCTGACGTGGCAGGCCAGCGGCGGGGAGAGCCGGGCCGCGAAAGCCTGACCAGCCGCTCGCGCCGCCAGCCGTCCAGATCGAGCCCCGTCCTGAGCGTTCGGGCTCAGTCGTCCAGCTTCGTAAGCTCGTGCTTTATCGCGTACCTGACGACGGCCGCCACGTTCTTGAGCCCGAGCTCGGCCACGACGTTCTGCCGATAGATCTCGACCGTCTTCGGGGTCAACTGCAGCTTCTCTGCGATCTCCTTGCTGTTCAGGCCTTCGGCCAGGAGGCGGTGAGAGCTTGGCCTCGCGTTGGCAGCCTCTTGTCCCGCACCGCCCGCGCGACCTCGATCCCGGTCATCCCCGGCATCTCGATGTCGAGCATCGCGACGTCGGGCCGCAGCCTTCGGATCCCGTCCAGCGCCTGCGCGCCGCAGGAGCTCGTGCGCGATGAGCCCTTTGCAGATAACGATGGATGGAGATGCTGCAGGCAGGTCTCCGCATGGACCTGAGGCAAGAAGCCGACTCTACCGAAGCGACACGTCGGACGTACGTCAGTCGGCAGATCGCCATCGAATGGATGGACAATGCCGATGATCCACCCGCGGAAAATCCCCAGGCTCCCAAGAGTCGGGACGGTCGGCCCCGCTCTTGTTCCAGACCCCGGCTTTCGCTAAGGTCGCGCCATGGTTTCCAAGCCTCATGCTGCGACCCCGGGTCCCTTCCGTGCCGACCAGCTGAAGTCCGGTGACCCATATGAGCTGGCCGACGGGCATTCGTACTACTGCGCTCCAACCGGGGGGGCGGGTGCAAGCCGCACCGGGTTGGCGTATCAGATCATCGCCAGCGACCCGGCCGTCGAGGACGCCGGCATCGACGCGGGCTTCTCGCCTGACGGCAAGACGCTCTGGGCTCCTGACGTCTCGGTCGGTGTGTCGCCGGATGTATCGGGCTGGATCAAGGGCGTGCCGCCGTTGGCGATCGAATACGCCGGAGTCGGCCAGGACGAGCCGTTGCTCCAGGCCAAGATTGCAGACCTGCTGAGCCGGGGCACGCGCTTCATCTGGGTCATTCGGCTCGTCGGCCCGCATCGTATCGAGATCTACGAAGGGGGCCAGCCCATGCGCCTGGCGGGGCCGGGCGATGTGCTCAGTGCGCCCGGCGTGCTCGCCAACGCGGTCCCGTTCGAGGCGTTCTATGATGCCGATGCCGCGCGCGCGCTGACCTTCCGCAACCTGCTGGAACGCTTCGGCTACACGAGCATCGAGGCGGTGCGCGAGGAGGGCCGCCTCGAAGGCAAGCTCGAAGGCAAGCTCGAAGGCAAGCTCGAAGGCAAGCTCGAAGGCAAGCTCGAAGGCCACCTCGAAGGCAAGCTCGAAGGCCACCTCGAAGGCAAGCTCGAAGGCCACTTCGAAGGCAAGGCCGAGCTCTTGCGCCGCCAGCTCGAGCACCGGTTTGGGCCCCTGGACGCAGCCGCTACCGCAGAGCTGCGCTCCGCCACCGAAGACCGGCTCGACACCTGGGCGCTGGCACTGTTCGAGGCTCGCACGGCCGCTGAGGTCTTCGCCGCGCGCTCTTGACGACCGGCCGCTAGCCCAGCGTTCAGGCCGCCTGGCGGCTGCCCAAGCGCCTTGGCCCTTGACGCTCGCGCATCGGGCATGACATTGCAGCCCGGCGATTAGGACCTTCCAGGTCCTATTCGACTGCACACAGCGCGGACGGGCATGTCCGGGCGGGCGAGGCGCGATGTCGTCGGCGGTAGAACAGCAGATCCAGCAACGGATCCAGAAGGGCTATGAGGCGGGCTTCGTCACCGACGTCGAGTCCGACGTGGTGGCACCTGGCTTGAGCGAGGACACCATCCGCTTCATCTCGGCCAAGAAGGCCGAGCCGGCGTGGCTCCTCGAGTATCGCTTGAAGGCCTATCGCGCCTGGCTCGCGATGCCGCTGCCGCGCTGGGCGCACGTCGACTACCCGCCGATCGACTTCCAGGCGATCTCCTACTACGCAGCGCCCAGGCCCAAGAAGACGATTGCGTCCCTCGACGAAGTCGACCCGGAAGTCCTCAAGGCCTACGCGAAGCTCGGGATCCCACTGCAGGAGCAGAAGATGCTCGCCGGGGTCGAGGGCGCGGGCGAGCCGTCGGGGCGGCCAGGCCTTGGTGCACCCGCATCGCCTATGGGCTCGGGCCAGGTCGCGGTCGACGCGGTGTTCGACTCGGTGTCGGTCGTCACCACCTTCAAGAAGGAGTTGAAGGCCGCGGGCGTGCTGTTCATGAGCTTCTCGGAGGCCGTCAAAGAGCACCCAGAGCTCGTGCAGCACTACCTCGGGTCGGTGGTGCCGCACACCGACAACTTCTACTCGGCGCTGAACGCGGCGGTGTTCACGGACGGCTCGTTCGTGTTCGTCCCCAAGGGCGTGCGCTGCCCGATGGAGCTGTCGACCTACTTCCGCATCAACGCCAAGGGCACCGGCCAATTCGAGCGCACGTTGATCGTCTGTGAGGACGGCGCCTATGTCAGCTACCTCGAAGGCTGCACCGCGCCGATGCGCGACGAGAACCAGCTGCACGCCGCCGTCGTCGAGCTCATCGCGTTGGACGGCGCCGAGATCAAGTACTCGACCGTGCAGAACTGGTACCCGGGCGACGCCGACGGCAAGGGCGGCATCTATAACTTCGTGACCAAGCGCGGGCTCTGCAAAGGTCGCAAGTCGAAGATCTCGTGGACCCAGGTCGAGACCGGCAGCGCCATCACCTGGAAGTACCCCTCCTGTATCCTCGCAGGAGACGAATCGGTAGGCGAGTTCTACTCGGTGGCGCTGACGACCAACGCCCAGCAGGCCGACACCGGCACCAAGATGATCCACATCGGCAAGAACACCCGCTCGACCATCGTGTCGAAGGGCATCTCAGCCGGGCGCGGGCGCCAGACCTATCGCGGCCAGGTGAAGATCCTGAAGTCCGCCGAGGGCGCGCGTAACCACACGCAGTGCGACTCGCTCCTCATCGGCAGCCGCGCCAAGGCGGACACGGTGCCGTACGTGGACGTCAAGAACGCGTCCGCCAAGGTCGAGCACGAGGCGACCACCTCGAAGATCAGCGACGACCAGCTCTTCTATTGCCAGAGCCGCGGGCTCGGGCCCGAGGCCGCCGTGTCGCTCATCGTCAATGGCTTCTGCCGCGAGGTCTTCCGCGTGCTCCCGATGGAGTTCGCGGTAGAGGCGCAGAAGCTGCTCGAGCTTTCCTTGGAAGGCGCAGTGGGCTGAGGCCTTGGAATCGGAAGACGTGATGTTGAAGATCGACAATCTCCAGGTCTCGGTCGGCGACAAGCCGATCCTGAAGGGCCTGACGCTGAACGTGAACGCGGGCGAAGTGCACGCGGTGATGGGGCCCAACGGCTCGGGCAAGTCGACGCTGGCGCATGTGCTCGCGGGGCGGCCCGGCTACACGGTGACCGGCGGCAGCGTCACGTTCGAGGGTGGCGACCTGTTCGCGCTCGACGCGCACGAGCGTGCCCACGCCGGCGTGTTCCTCGCGTTCCAGTATCCGGTCGAGATCCCCGGCGTTCAGAACCGCTACTTCCTGCGCGAGTCGTTGAACGCGCACCGCAAGGCGAACGGCCTGGCGCCGCTCGACGCGGTGCACTTCATGCGCCTCCTGAAAGAGAAGCTCGCGACCGTGCGCATGGACCCAGAGCTCACCAAGCGCGAGGTCAACCACGGCTTCTCCGGCGGCGAGAAGAAGCGCAATGAGATCCTCCAGATGGCGCTTCTCGAGCCGAAGTTGGCGCTCCTCGACGAGACCGACTCGGGCCTCGACATCGACGCTCTCAAGGCGGTCAGCGACGGGGTCAACGCGCTGCGTTCGAAGGATCGCGCGATGATCATCGTGACCCACTACCAGCGCCTGCTCGACCACATCGTGCCGGACGTCGTGCACGTCTTGATCGATGGCCGCATCGCCATGACCGGCGGACCGGAGCTGGCGCTCGAGCTCGAGGCGAAGGGCTACGACTGGGTGCGCGACGGGCAGGCTGCTCGCCAGGTTGATGCCGCGGGTGCCGCATGAGCACGGCCGGACCGACGGGCGAGGTCAAAGCCCGTGCGTGGCAGCGCTGGCAGCAGCTCGGCTGGCCGACGACGCACAACGAGGCGTGGCGCAACTTCTCGACGAAGCCGCTCCAAGAGCTGGATCTCGGAGGCGGGATCGTCGCGGGCGCGCCCGTTCCCGACGCGCTGGTCGCGAGCCTGCCGACGCCGCGCGTGGTGTTCGTCGATGGCCGACTCGCACCCGGGCTGTGCGTCAATGACGGCGTCGCTGTCGCGGTGCGGCGCCTGGGCGGCGAGGACGTTCCAGACGATCGAATCGACCGGGTGGCGCCCGCTGACGGCGCGCTCGAAGCGCTGAACACGGCGCTGCTCGGCGATGGCGTCGCGATCGACGTCCCTGCCGGCTTCGCGAGCAGCACGTTGCATGTGGTGCACCTCGTCACCGGCCAGGGCACGGCTCATGTGCGCACGGTCGTCAGGCTCGCCGAAGGCGCGTCGCTGACGCTCGGCCAGCTGCACATCGGGCTTGGCGAAGGCGCCTACTTCATCAACGCCGTGACCGAGGTCGAACTCGCGCCGGGTGCCTCGCTCGAGCTCGGCAAGTGCGTGCGTGAAGGCCCGGCCGGCATGCATCTCGATGCCGTGCATGCGCGCATCGGCGCGCGGGCCAGCTTCAAGAGCTTCACCCTGTCCTTGTCGGGCGCGCGCAGCCGCACCGCGATCACCGCGACGCTCGCCGGCGCGCACGCATCGGCCGACGTCGACGGGCTCTACTTCGGCAAGGGTCGATCGAAGCTCGACCACGTGACCGACATCCGTCACGCGGTCGGCGACACGCGCTCGTCCGAGACGTGGGCCGGGGTGCTCGACGAGCGGGCCGAAGGCGGCTTTCAGGGCGTCATCCGGATCGACCGCGACGCGGCCAGGAGCGCCACGCGCCAGCTCACGCGCACGCTCTTGCTGTCCAACGATGCCGAAGCGCACGCGAAGCCCGAGCTCCACATCGACTGCGATGACGTGCAGGCATCGCACGGCGCCACCATTGGCCAACTCGACGCGATGGAGCAGTTCTATCTCGCGTCGCGCGGCATTCCGCCCGAGGACGCGCGCCGCATGTTGATTCGCGCGTTCGTGAACAAGGCGCTGTCGCTCGCGCCCGAGGCCCTGCGCGCGACGTTCGAGGCCGCGGTCACGGCCGAGCTCGGCGGGGTCGCGGTGGTGGAGGATTCCCATGAAGACTGAGCCAGCCAGAGCCGCCTCCCTCGCCTTCGCCTCCGCAAGGGTCGCGGTGGTGGAGGTTCCCATGAAGACTGAGCCAACGACGTTCGACGTGGAAGCGATCCGGCGCGAGTTCCCGGCGCTGCATCAAGAGGTGAACGGTAAGCCGTTGACCTACCTCGACAACGCCGCGTCGAGCATGAAGCCCCAGGTCGTCATCGACGCGCTGGTCGGGTTCTATGCGCGCGACTATTCCAACGTGCATCGCGGCGTGCACACGCTCTCGCAGCGCGCGACCGAGGCCTACGAAGCGGCGCGGCGATCGCTCGCGCAGTTTCTGTCGGGACCGGCAGGCAAAGGCGATACGACGCCGGCACCCGATGACGAGGTCGTCTTCACGCGCGGCACCACCGAGGCGCTGAACCTCGTCGCGAACGCCTGGAGCGCGAAGTTCCTGCGCGCCGGTGACGAGGTCGTGCTCTCCGGTATGGAGCATCACTCGCAGATCGTGCCGTGGCAGATGGCGTGCGAACGCCACGGGGCCAAGATGGTTGTGTTGGCGCTCGACGACCGCGGCGCCATCGCCGAGGGCGAGGTCGCTTCCAAGGTCGGTGCACGAACGAAGGTCGTCGCGGTCTGCCACACCTCGAACGCGCTCGGCACCGTCAACGACATCGCGCACATCGTCGCGGTGACGCGCGCGCAGGCGCCCGACGCAATCGTCGTAATCGATGGGGCGCAGGCGGTGCCGCATGGGCCTATCAATCCACGTGCGCTGGGCGCCGACTTCTTCGCGTTCTCCGGCCACAAGATGTTCGGCCCGACCGGCATCGGCGTGCTCTGGGGCCGGCGCGAACGCCTCGCCGAGATGCCGCCCTGGCAGGGTGGCGGCGACATGATTCGGTCCGTGTCATTCGAGAAGACGACGTACGCTGAGCCGCCCGCGCGCTTCGAAGCGGGCACACCCGCTATCGGCGAGGCGATCGGTCTCGGGGCGGCGGCGCGCTGGCTGATGGCGCTGGATCTGGCGGGCGTCGCGCGCCACGAAGACGCGCTTCTTGCGTACGGCCACGCCCAGCTCGGCGCGGTGAAGGGCCTGCGCTTCATCGGCAGCGCCCCCCTCAAGAAGGCCGTGCTCGGGTTCGCGATAGACGGCGTGCACCCGCATGATCTCGGCACGCTGCTCGACATGGAAGGGGTCGCAGTGCGGGTCGGCCATCACTGCGCCGAGCCGGTGATGCGGCGCTTCGGGGTGCCGGCGACGACGCGCGCCTCGCTGGCGCTCTACTCGACGCACGCGGAAATCGATCGGCTGGTGCTGGCGCTCGACAAGGCGCTGCGCCTCCTGCGTTAGTATCGTCCATGGCCGACGTGAGCCCGCTCTACCACCCGCTGCTGCTGCGTCACGCGCGTCAGCCGCGACTGCGCGGCGTGCTCAGCGATGTGCCGCACCACTCGCACGATGGGCTCAACCGGTCGTGCGGGGATCGGGTGACACTGCACGTCGCCATCGTTGGGGACACGTTGCGCATTCGCTTCGAAGGCGAGGGGTGCCAGCTCTCGCTCGGCTCGGCGTCGGCTATCTGCGAGGCGGTCGATGGGCAGTCGCCGGCGGCGGCAGAAGCGATCCTGACGTCGTTCGTCGCCGCGCTGGAGGGTGCACCCGCGGTCCAGGCTTCGCCATCTTTGCGAAGTCCCGACAGCGAGCTGCCAGGTGAGCTCGCGCTGTTCCTTGCGGTGCGGGCCTTTCCGGCGCGCATGGGGTGCGTACGGCTCGCACCGGACACGTGCTACAAGCTCGTTACGTCGCTCGCGCATTTGGAGGAGGTTTCGCCACCATGACCGCTGCTACTGCGTCGATCGCCCAGGCCACGTTCTCCGAGGACACCAATCGGATCAGGATCCTCGACGCGGTGAAGGAGCTGGCGAAGGCTCCGTTCACCGTGCAGGACGTGGTCACACGCACGGGACTGCCGCCCTACGAGGTCGAGTCCGGGCTCGCGAAAGTCGTGCGCGACTACACCTCCGACATCGACGTCGACGAGGTGGGCAACCTCGTCTACCGCTTCCCCGAAGGGCTCGTGTCGCGCCCGGACATCGTCAAGGCGGACGCGGCACGGCGGCGCAAGGCGGCCTTCAAGCAGGGCCTCATCGCGTTCTTCAAGGCGTGGACGGTGGCGATGGTCATCGTCTACTTCGTCATCTACGTCGTCTTGTTGATAGCCTTCCTGGTCGCCCTGGCGAGCGCCAACAAGGACCGCAAGTCGAGCTCTTCGTCGCGCGGTTGGGGCAGCGGCGGGGGCGGTTTCGGGTGGTGGACGATGGGCTCGCCGTGGGGCTACGGCGGCTACGGCTCATGGTCGAGCGGGCGTGCGCGGCGCCGCTGGAATCGCGATGTCGAAGACAAGCTCAGCAAGGGTGACGATCCCTATCGCATGGACAAGACCGAGGCGCCGAAGAAGCCGAGCCTGTCGGAACGAACGTGGTTCCACCTGTTCGGGACCGACGGCATCAAGCGGAACCCGCTCGAGCAGGAAAAGGAGCTCCTCACTTACATCCGCGCGAAAAAGGGGTTCATCACGAACGCCGACATCGTGGCATTGCTCGGCGTGACCTATGACGAGGCGGATGCGATCGGCACGCGCCTCGTCGCGACCTACGACGGTGAGATGGACCTGACGGATGATGCGATCGCTATCTATCGCTTCCCGAACCTCATGTTGACCGGCGCGCCCGAGGTCGCGCAGCAGTCGCCGCAGCTCGGCTATCTCTGGCAGGTGCGCCAGAAAGAGCACGTGCTGCGCACGAACCCGTCGCGGATCGTGCCGACGCTGAACATCATCAACATCGTACTGGCGTTCGTGACGGTCGGCGTGATCATGCCGTTCTTCGGTTGGGACGGATGGGGCACGCGCATCGGGCTCGTGTTCTTCCCGCTCCTGTTCTCGCTGACGTTCTTGTTCCTCGGTATCCGGCGGAAGCTCCGCGATTCGGCGCACGCGGCCGAATACAAGCGCGACAGCATCCGGATCGCGATCTTCCAGCTGCTCTTCAATCGCAAGACAGCCGTGCGGATCCCGGGCGACGAACGCAATCTCGCGGCGGTAGGCTTTGGGCAATGGAGCACGGGCGAGGTCCAGGCGGTCCTGCCGGGCATCGCCGAGGAGCTGCGTGGCGAGCTCAATGACGCCGCTACCGAGCTGCGAGTGCCGCGCATCTGGGACGAGATCAACACCGTGCAGCGGTTGCGGGCGAAGGCCGTGTCGACCGCCAAGGTCGGGCGCACGGTGTTCTCGACGCGTGACGACATCGGGGCGTCGCCGATCGGTGATGTCGCACCCGCGGGCGGCGCGCCAAAGGACGGCCTCTCGAAAGAGATAGCGGAGCTGGAGCGCGAGCTACAGTCCTGAGCGATGGACCCGGTGACGGCACCGCTACCAGCCGAGCGAGGTGAGCCAGCTGCGCGCCTTCTCGCCGCCGCAGAAGTCCCAGCTGCCGCACAGGCTGTGACCGCAACCGGGGTGGTCGTGGTAGGTGACGGCGACCTCGGGGCAGGTCGCGAGCGCGTCGACCAGGCGTGTCTGTTGGTCGTCGGGGATGATGTCGCCGAGCGCTCCGCACGGCGCGGCCTGGCCGCCACCACAGCTGACGACGCGATATTGCACACGTTGCGCGGGGGTGCCGAGGTCGGCGCAGCTATAGGGTGAGCCGGGCCAGTTGGGACCCGCGGTCTGGCCGACGACGGTGGTATCGCGCTCCCAGCCCTGGCCGCCGCCGGCGCAGTAGCAGGCATCGTTGTCGCAGCTGTGTGCGAGCGGGGCCTTCGCGCCGTAGCGACCGACGAAGCGGGCATGCCAAGGGGCGCAGGCGGGATCGTCGGCGAGCCCTATCGAGGCTTCGAGGCGGGCCGGGTCGGAGATCCCATCGAACAGGATGACGGCCGTGCCATCCTTGCCGGTCCAGATGTCGGGGCGGTTCACGAACGCGCGGCTCCTGGCGATCGCCGCGACGGGTGCGGTCGCGCCATGTGAGACGCCGCCGATGACGAGGTAGCGACCGTCCCAACCGGCCACGCCATCGGCGGACAGGGTGCTCGCTTGCGCGCGGATGCGGCCGGTCAGCAGCTCCATGCGCCCGCGCTCGTCGGCATACGGATAGCGACCGGCCTCCTCCGAGGTCGTAAACGGTTGGGCACACGCGACGAGCACGCCGCTGTCAGCCCACTTCTCGAGCAGCGGATCGTATTTGCCATCGGCGCAGCTCTGCTCGCCACCGGCCCAGTAAACGAGCAGTTTCGAACAGGTGCCGCCGCACGCGTCGGGTCGCCAGAGGAGGCGGTAGTGGCAGTCCTCGCTACCAGGTGCCAAGCCGTCACAGGCGGGCACGGTCACCGCTTGCCAGGCGTTGGGCACGAGCGCGACCGGTGTGATGATGTCGACCTCGAGCTCCGCTTCGCTATCGGTGGTCTCGTCGGGCGCGAGAATGTCCGTGTTCTCACCGTCGAGCTCGGGGCTCGCATCGCTAACATCGCTTGCATCGGTTGCATCGTTCGGAGCGGGCCCCGCGCCAACGTCTTCGCGGCATGCGGGCGCGGAGCGCGCGAGCGTCGATACGATGAAGACCCATGCAAGCGGTGACATGGTGTCATTATGCATGAGGCAGGGAGCGCCGGACAATTCGCAAGGCTGTCGGTCGACCCTGTTTTTCACTCACGCTGGCTTGATGAACATCAGGGCAAGGATGACGACCCACAAGAGCGACATGATGCCATCGCCCATCACCCAGCGCTTGCGCGCGGCGCGCCAGGCGTCGTCGCCCTGGTCGACCGCGGCGGTAAGACGCACGGTGGTCGGGCGTTGGAAGAAGGTGCCAATGGCGATCATCACGAGGATGAGGCCCAGCGACGCGTGGATGGTCGGCGGCACGACTTTGAAGCCGCCTCTATAGAAGATGAGCGCGAGCCCGGTCGCGAACGTCAGGAGCCCGAAGAGTCCGGCCGTTGCGCCCGCGCGCGCGGCCATCGTCGCGATCGCGGACTTCACGTCGCGGCCCTGCCCGGTGGCGCGGCGGATGGCGCTCGCGATCGGCAGGGTGATGGCGAACGCGGTCGCTGCCACGGCGACGTGCAGGACCACGAGGATCAGATAGACAGGATCGGCCACGGCACAGGCTCCTTGCGAGGACTGAAAAACGAAAGGGGCACGAACAATCGTGCCCCCTTCGAATGTCTCGCCTTGTCACATGTGCATCAGCTTCGGGCAAGCATCACCGATACCGGCCCTTGCTCTATCAGGCGTGCGGGCCGACCCCGCCGTCGCCCTTGCCCGACACCGCCACGACCTCCGGCACCTCGGGTGAGGGGACCGTCGACTTCAGCGGCTCGAGCGTCGCGGCCAGCACTTCGCTCATGTCGTCGACCAGCACGAAGGTCAGATCGGCGCGCGTATCCTCGGGGATGTCCTCGATATCGCGCTCGTTCTTGTGCGGCAGCACGATCCGGCGGATGCCCGCGCGGTGGGCGGCCAGGACCTTCTCCTTGATGCCACCGACCGGGAGCACGCGGCCGCGCAGGGTCGCTTCGCCGGTCATCGCCGTGTCGGCCCGCACCGCGCGCCCCGTGAGCAGCGACGCAATCGCCGTGAAGATCGTGACGCCCGCCGACGGACCATCCTTTGGAACCGCGCCGGCCGGCACATGGATGTGCAGGTCCTTGGTCTCCAGGAAGGCCGGGTCGATGCCGAGCTCGGTCGCGTGGCTCCTCACGTAGGAGAGTGCCGCGCGCGCCGATTCGGTCATCACCTCACCGAGCTTGCCGGTGATCTGCGTCGCGCCCTTGCCGGGCATGAGTGACGTCTCGATGAAGAGGATGTCGCCGCCGACCGGGGTCCAGGCGAGACCCGTCGCGACGCCCGGCTGGCCGGTCCGCTCGGCGATCTCGTCCCTGAACTTCGACTTGCCGAGGAACTCTTTGAGGAGCTCGGGCTCGACATAGAGCGTCTGCCCAGCGCTGTCGGGCTGCCGTGCGATGCGCAGCGCGAGGTTCCGGCACAGCCGCACGATCTCGCGGTTCAGCTGCCGCACACCGGCCTCCCGCGTGTACTCGCGGATGATGGCCGCGAGCGCGCGGTCGCTTATCTGCATCGATCCCTCGTGGATGCCGTGGTCCTTCAACTGGCGCGGCACGAGGTGGTTCTTCGCGATGTGCAGCTTCTCGTCGTGCGTGTAGCCCGAGACCTCGACGATCTCGAGGCGGTCACGCAGCGGCGCAGAGATCGTCTCGAGGCTGTTGGCGGTGCAGATGAACAGCACCTCCGACAGGTCGAACGGCAGCTCCATGTAGTGGTCGGTGAAGGTGTGGTTCTGCTCCGGGTCGAGCACCTCGAGGAGCGCCGATTCCGGCGAGCCGTTCCACCACTGGCCGAGCTTGTCGATCTCGTCCAACAGCATCACCGGGTTCTTGGCCTTCACCTTCTTCAGGGCCGAGATGATCCTGCCCGGCATGGCGCCGACGTAGGTGCGGCGATGGCCGCGGATCTCCGCCTCGTCACGCACGCCGCCCAACGCCAGGCGCAGGAACGGCCGGCCGGTCGCGTCCGCGATCGACTGTCCGATCGAGGTCTTGCCGACGCCCGGAGGACCCACCAGGCACAGGATGGTGCCGCGCGGGTTCTTCGCGACCTTCAGCACCGCGAGGTGTTCGAGGATGCGCTGCTTTGGATCCTTCAACCCGAAGTGGTCGGCATTGAGCTTGTCCTCGACCGCCTGGATGTCGTCGTTCACGTCGACGCGCACGCGCCACGGCACGTCGGCTATCCACTCGAGATACGTCCGGATGACGTTGGCCTCGGCCTGCGCCGAGTTCATGCCATCGAGTCGGCGCATCTCGCGCTCGGCCACGGCGCGCACGTCGTCGGGCAGGTCGGCCTTGGCGATCCGCTCGCGCAGGTTGTCGACCTGTTCGGCGCTGTCCTCGCCGAGCTCACGCTTGATGGCGCGCATCTGCTCGCGCAGCACGGCCTCGCGCTGGTTCTTGTTGAGCTCTTTGCGGACCTCGTCGTCGATCTTCTGACGGACTTCGCGAACCGCCAAGGCCTCGCCGACGAGCGCCGTGACGAGCCGCAGGCGCTCGATCACGTCGGGCTGCGAAAGCACCGTCATCGCCTTCTCGGGCGGGAGCTCCAGGGCCGAGGCCACGCGATCGGCGAAGCGACCTGGGGTCTCGTTGGGCGGCGTCTGACCAAGCCGCGTCGCGAGCTGGCTGTCGGCCTGGCCGATGCGCGACTTCAACGAGTCGGCCAGGAACTGGGCCTCGAGCTCGTCACGCACCGGCTCACGCAGAGGCGCGCCGTCCGCCAACCAGGCGGGCGAGGTCTCGACCAGCGAGCGCAGCTCGAAGCGCGACAGACCTTGCAAGGACAACATCACGGCGTTGTCGCCGTGGCGTTGCACGCCGACGACACGCGCGAACGTGCCGACCGGATGCAGGTCGTCGAAGGTCGGGTCGGCGACGCGGCTGTCCTTCTGGACGGCTACGCCGATGACGGTCTGGCCGGGCTTCACCTGGCGGAGAATCGCCAGCGATTGCGGACGGCCGACGGCGAGCGTCGTGACCGTGCCCGGGAAGAGCACACCGTTGCGGAGGGGGAGGAGGGGAAAGGGAGATTCGGGAGCGTCAGGCGCAAACACACGGTCACCCATGGTCTTTGGGACTCCTCGTCGGGTCGTCGGGGATCGAGGAAGCCGTTGGCGCCCGTCTGGGTGCGCGGCATCCATCATGGTAGCAGGGTCGGGGATCGGGCCCAAGCGGGCCGGACAACAAACCCTACCGCGCTGCAATCGGACTTGTTCCAGGTGCCTCGCGATGGGCCAACGCTAGGCTCCCGGCCGCATGGGTCAAGGCAAAGCACCTGAACGATTGGGCAGGTGTAACGCGCATGCCAGCCCGCGCGGGTGCGCCGCAGACCCAGTCGAGGCCACGACTTGGGTGCGTCGAACGAACGTGGTAGCCGATGGGCATGAGCGACGAAGTGACCGCACCTGTACATTCCATGGCCCCCCCGGTGGTCCACCCATTGCCCGCGGTCGGCGAGACGGCGAGCCTCTCCAAGACCGTCAGCGAGGCCGACGTCATCAGCTTCGCAGCGCTCTCGCTCGACACCAACCCCGTTCACCTCGACGAGGCGTATGCCGAGACGACCCGCTTCAAAGGGCGTATCGCGCACGGCATGTTGTCGGCGAGCGTCGTGTCGGCGGTGCTCGGCACGCGCCTGCCGGGGCCAGGCACCGTCTATCTGTCGCAGTCGCTCGCCTTCAAGGGGGCCGTGCGCTTCGGCGACACGATCACCGCGACCGTCACCGTGAAGGCCGTGCGTGCGGACAAGCCGATCATCACGCTCGACACGGTCGTCACGAATCAGCGCGACGAGGTCGTGCTCTCCGGCGAGGCGATCGTGTTCTTCACCTGATCCACCGGGTGCTGCAGGGGCGGAGGCGGCCACCGTGCGCCCTTCTCGAGGATGATGCGCCCCGGGCGTGACCACGAGAACCAGGCCCACGCCCATTCGAAGAGCACGACGAGGCGGTTGCGGAAGCTCGCGAGGTAGAGGATGTGGACCACCACCCAGAGCAGCCACGCGAAGAGGCCGTGGAACTTCCACTTGCCGAGGGCGGCCACCGCCGAGGCGCGCCCGATGGTGGCGAGCTGGCCTTTGTCGAAGTAGCGGTAGGGTTGTTCGGACTTGCCCGCGAGCCGGCGTTTGATCTGGGTGGCGGCGTACTTGCCCATCTGGATGGCGGCCGGCGCGACGCCGGGGATGGGCTTGCCGTTATTGCAGGCGGGTGAGACGGCCGCTATGTCGCCGCAGATGAAGACGTTGTCGTGGGCGGTCGGTCGCGTCGCGTCGGTCGCGTCGGTCAAGGGGTGCAGGTGCGCGTCGGTCGGCACCCGGCCACCACGGTCGAGCGGCACGCCGAGTGTGCGTGCGAGCGGCGCTCCGGTGATGCCAGCGCCCCATAGAGCCGTACGCGCGCGCACCTGATCGCCGCCGACGAGCTGCACGCCGTCGCGGTCGATCTTCTCGACGAGCGCGCCGAGGCGGACCTCGACCCCGAGCTTGGTGAGGCGTTCCTTGGCAGCCTGCGCGAGCTCTTCTGGAAACCCGTTCAAGAGGCGCGGTCCGCCCTCGATGAGCACGATGCGCGCGTCCTCGGGGTCGAAGTGTCGGAACTGCTTTCGCATCGTGCGGGTGGCGATCTCAGCCAGCGCGCCCGCGAGCTCGACGCCGGTCGCGCCGCCGCCGACGACCGCGAACGTCAGGACTTCCTTGCGCTGTTCGGGGTCGGCTTCGAGCTCGGCCTCTTCGAAGGCGCCGAGCACGCGGCGCCGGATCTCGAAGGCGTCGTCGATCGTCTTGAGGCCCGGAGCCCACGCCTCCCACTCGGGGTGGCCATAGTAGTGGTTGACCGCGCCAGCCGCGACGATGAGCTGGTCGTAGTGGACCTCGCCGCCATCGAAGACGACGCGCCTGTCAGCGAGATCGATGTGGTCGACGGCACGCGCGAGCACGGTCGCGTTCCGCTGCTTCGCCAACAGGTTGCGGATCGGCGCGGCGATGTCCGGTGCGGACAAGGCGGCGGTCGCGACCTGATAGAGAAGCGGCTGGAACAGGTGGTGGTTGCGGCTGTCGAACAGCGTCACCCGCACCTTCGCGCCCTTCAGGCAACGCGCGCAGGTCAGGCCGGCGAAGCCGCCACCGATGATCACGACATGGGGGATCGTCATGGGGCGAGGTCATACCGCCGAGCGTGGGCATCGGTGAAGGACCTTCGTCACGACGGCCGATCTCGAAGTGCAGCGGGCCGCCGTTACGAGAATCTGACAACCCAGGCTGAATCGAGATCCGCCACCGCCGTCGGGGCCCACGTTCCTAACCCCGACACCGCGGAGCGGCTCATGTCTCGACACATCGGAATCGTCATCGTCCTTGGCATCTCCACCCTCGCGGCCTGCGACACCCTCGCGCCGCTCGATAGCGGCAAGCGCGCGCGCCCCTCGCTGCAGGCGGGCACGTCTCAAGGGCAGCGACCCGCCGTGGTCGAGAGCGCTTTGACCTCGGCGTGCGATCCCAACGCGTACAGCTGCATCACGAGCGACGAGCTCGAGTACTGCGGTCGCAGCGGTCTCGCGTCGCAGAGCTGCACGTCGATCTGTCGCTCGGCGGGCTTCGCGGCGAGCAACGGCTGCGGCTTCGAGCCGAGCCTCGGCGGTGACGCCTGTTTTTGCGACAGCGCTACCTCGAGCAGCGCCCCGAGCTGCGCCCCCGGGTGGTCGTGCGCCGGCGACGCGCTGACGTACTGCCAAGGCGGCACGCTCGAGAGCTGGGACTGCAACTCCGTCTGTCGCGACGCCGGCTACGACTTCGCGGTGGCGTGCGACTGGGACGACGCGAGCGGCGATGAGTCGTGCTTTTGCGACGACCACGCGGGCGCGGCGGGCTGTGCCGCGGACGACCAGGCGTGCGGTGATGGGACCTGTGTCGCGGCGAGCTACATCTGCGACGGCTACGATGACTGCCCCTCGGGTGCGGACGAGTTCGGCTGCTCCCAGTGCGGCTTCTCGGGTGGCCTCTGCAACGGATCGAATCACCTCGACGTGTGCGACCTCGACGGCACGCTCGCCACCTACGACTGCGATGAGGTCTGCCAGCAGAGCGGCTATGACCTGAGCGAAGGCTGTGACTTCGACTCGTACGGCGGCAGCGACGCGTGCTTTTGCGGCGACCTCCCGAGCTGCGCGCCGGGTGATCTCGTATGCGGCGACGGCTCGTGCCTTGCCGGCCAATACGTGTGCGACGGCTACGCCGACTGTTCGGGCTTCGATGATGAGCTCGGCTGCGCCACCGAGTGCCAGCCCGGCGAGGTGTACTGCACCGGCGACTTCACCCTCGAGACCTGCAACGACAACGGCTTGTGGGTTGACTGGGATTGCGACGCCGTGTGCCAGGGTGCCGGTTATCGCGCCGCCCAGAGCTGCGGCTACGACAGCTTCTCCGGCGGGGACAGCTGCTTCTGCGCCAACTGACGCCTTCTTCCGACCGGCCGTCCCACACCTCCAAGGAGCCCACCATGCGTCTCTTTCTCGCTGGCCTCATCAGCCTCGTCCCGCTCGCTATCAGCTCGTCTGCCTCCGCCCATCCCGAGTCCCCGCGCGTCCGTTACGTCGCCACCACGCCCGTCGGCGCCTCCGTGCAGGTCCGCTGGGGCATGCAGTGGTTCGAGGGGCAGGTCATCGCGCGGCGCGGCGATGATTACCTCGTCCACTATGTCGGCTGGTCGTCGTCGCGGGACGAGTGGGTCGACGACTCGCGCCTTCGCGCCGGGCCTGGGTACGTCGTGCCGATCGAGTCGTCGTGGATCTACTGGGGCGGGGACTGGCACTCCGGTCGTGTGATCGAGCGACGGCCCGGCTGGCTCCGGGTCCGCTACGACGCGTGGGGCCGCTCTTACGGGGGCTGGGTCGAGGCCGATCGGTTCCGCCCCGGTCGGCGGCCGGCGCGCGCCGAGCGACCGATCCCCGTTCACGGACGCCCGCGGCCCCAAAACGATCGCTATGACGGAGACGTCTACGACCAGCCGGTGCGACCGCAGCCCGCCTATGAGCCCGACGAGCGGCCAGTCCGTCCGGAGCCCTCCGAACCGGACCCGGGACGCCCGGCGCGCCCGCGCCCTGACGGCAATGACCGCCCTGGTCAGCCGGCTCGCCCACAAGGCGGCTCGCCCGCGCCCGAGCGCCCGACCGATCCGACGCCCGACCCTCAGCCGAGCGGCGGCGTGCGACCGACGGGTGCGCCGAATCGTCCCACCGGCAACACGACACCGCCACCGAACCAGGGTGGCCATGCCACCCACCCGGGCGGCACGACGAGCACGCCCAGCCGCGACCAGCCCGCCACGCGGCCTGCAACAGATGCCGGCGGCCAGGCGACGCGGCCTACGCGCTGAAGCTGAGCCCGCTCCGAGGACGCTGGCGCTCCGGCGACCACAACCTCGCTATTGTGCCGCCGGGGCCCTTACTGCGCCCCGGACGGCAGATCGATCAGGAGCGCCCGTCCGTCGCTGAAGAACGCATCGCCAGCGGCATGGGTGCCCTGGGACGGCGGAACGACCGTCACGCTCCCGAGCAGGTTCCCTCCAACGCGCCGTAGATCGGCGGCGATGTGCTCACGCTCCCGGTCGACGTCGGGATCGATGCGGTGTGTAGGCAGGTGGATTATCTCGGAGAGCTCGACGCCCACATCGAAGCTCGCGGTCACGACCCAGATCGGGCGGCACGCGGGGGCGAGGCATAACCCCGTCTGCCAGAGGCGCGTGTGATGCCGCGTGCGGATGCTCGCGTGGGCTGGATTGGGCTTCTCGAAGGCGAGTCCCTGCGGCCGGTCGTTCCAATACGCCGGCGTGACCGGGGCCATGTCGTCGCGCTGGTTCCTGTAAGCGGCGAGCATCTCCTCCAGGACCCGCACGGGCCGCGGTGGGTCGGCAGTCGACCAGCCGGCTGCGTGAAAGGCGGCGGTGATCTCCGGCGCCGCGCCGACGAGCACGAGCGAGATCGGCTCAGCCATGTCGCCCACGAGACCCTCCGACCTGCGCGGCAGCGCTGGCGGGAAGGCGGCCTCGAGCTCGGCGCGCGCGATGGGGCGCGAGGTCACGGGCGGCGGGGCGAGGAGCGGTGTGGCGACGACGCCGACGACCACTACGCCGGCGGTGGCCAGCAGCGCCAGTGCCGCGAGTGGGCGCGCGTTGCGCACGAGCCACGCGCGCAGCGGGACGAACGCGGGCGGTAGGCGCGGACGCCAGGGAAGGCGAGCGACGAAGAGCACGACCGCGAGCCAGGCGATGGCGACCCCGAAGCTGGCCAGCACATCCGAGGGCCAGTGCACGCCGAGGTAGATCCGTGACACCCCGACCATCACTGCCAGCAACAAGAGCAGGTTGACGAGCAGCAGGTGTCGGAAGCGGCGTCGCGGGGCGCGCAGGATAAACGTCGCGAGCAAGCCGCAGACCACCAAAGCAGCCAGCGTATGACCGGACGGGAAGCTCGCCTGGCTCGCCGCTACGAGCCCGTCGACTGGGCGAGGATGGTCGACCAAGAGCTTCAAGAGCGTCGACAGCAGCGCGCTTCCGAGCACGGCGAAGAGCAAGGTTCCGGCCTCGCGCCAGCGCCCGGCCCGCCCCAGGAGGAGCGCTATCGCTGAGCTCGAGAGCGACAGCCCGACGAAGCCGCCGAGCGCGCTCAACGCCAGCGCGAACGAGGTCGAGAGCGGCGTGCGCAGGAGCGGCAGGGTGTTGTGGAGGCGTACATCGGCTGTCGCGAGCGGGTCGTGCGCGAGCACGTCCTCCAGGACGCCGAGGAAGATCCACATCCCGAGCGCGACGAAGAGCGCGGTGGTGAGGGCCGCGAGACCCCACGTGCTGCGAGGATCGAAGCGGCGTGCGAGGAACGCGGAGAGCCGCGGAAAGCGCGCGGTCCAAGCGGCGAGTCGCACACCCCACGACGGCGCATGGTGAATGACGCGCACGACGAGCGCCAGCGCCACCATCGGCAGGACGACGAGCGCAAGGAAGAGCGACAGGTAGAAGAGCAGTGCGCCGGTCATGCGCGGCGCACCATACGCACAAGACGGCCTCGCTGCGACCCGCCGCGCGATGATCAGCGGTTGTTCGTCACGGCGTGAGGTCCCTGCCGCCGAGCGTGCGCAGCGGTGAAGGACCATCGACGCACGGTACCGAAAGCAGCTCCGGGCGATACTCGAAATGCATCGTGTCGAAGTGGTACCACTTGCCGCCCCAGACGAAACCGTGGCGCTCGAAGATCTCGGCGACCTCGATCGGGAAGCGGTTCTTGTACGGGTAGCGGCCACGTGCGTCGGGCTTGTTCCAGTCCCAGTAGTCGGACCGCGCGACGCCGACATCGATGGCGATAGCATAGCTGTGAGGGCTTCGGCGGTTCGTGCCGCGCACGCTGCGCCAGACGAAGACGCCGGCGGTCTTGGCGACGAGCGCCTTCAGGTCGGCTGGCAGCTCGCGCTCGAGGTCGTCGCTCACGCGGCGCAACGCGGCAGCCACGCCGTTGACCGAGGTCACGCGCACGGGCTTGCCACCTGAGCGGGGCATCCACTCGACCTTCTCGGTCCTCGCCGCGACGGCCTTCTGCGAGTCGCCGTACATCGCCTCGAAGAAGGCCTGGTTGCGGATGCGGCCAGGCTCGAAGTTCAAGGGTGGGATGTCGAAGACACGGCCCGGGCGATAGCGCATGGCGACCGTGTCTTCGAGGTCGGGCGCGGCGAGCAGCTCGGCGAAGGGCTTGTCACCTTTGCCGTCATCCCATGCGAGGCGGGCGCCGGGAGCGGCGAAGCGACCGGTGGGACAGAGGGTGATGGCGCTGTCGGAGGTCGCACAGACGACGCCTGGATAGGCCGCGAGGAAGCAGGCGCGACGGTCGCCGGGAGGAGGTGAAGGGGGTGTTTGGGCTGCGCTGGGACCCTCGTCCGAGACGAATAGGGTCAGCAGTCCGAGCACCACGCCGAGCATATAAATGCGTATCAATGCGTATCAATGCGTATCAATGGCTCGCGGCCTCGTCCTCGGACGGGTGGCGATGCTTTTCCTGGACGACCTGCTTTACGCCGAGCACGCGGGCGATCTGCTCGTCGATCTTGCCGATGCGCATGACGTGCTCGACGACGATCGGGTGCTTCTCGTAGGGCGTCGTCATGATGATGGTGCCGGTGCCGAGCATGATGCGCTCCATCACGTCGGGGATTATCTTGTCCCAGCGCAAGGACTCGGTCGAGTAGCGGCGCATGCGACGGAACACGCCGTAACGATGCACGATCTCGTTAGGGGTTATCTCCCAGTAGTCCATCCGGGAGCCGATGAACGCGATGAGGAAGATGATCCCGAAGACGACGAACATCATCCAATAGAAGAGCGCGTTCATCGCTGGCTTGAGGCTCGTGAGAAAGCCCATGACGTCGGTCAGCGCGCCGGCCAGCACAAGCCCGAGCACGACCGCGACACCGCCCAGCACGAAGATCAGCGTTCGCTCTTCGGTGAAGTCGAAGGCGATGACGAACAGGTTCAACGTGAAGAGCATCATCCACGAGAGGCCGGGCCAGTTGGCGCTGGGATCGGCGCTGACGACGAGCGCGCACACGAGCGCGAAGATCCAGACCGGATAGAAGAAGATGACCTTGGGCAGCGAGCGGATGCGCACCATCAAGGGCATGTCGGCGGGGTCTTTGGCGGTCATGGGTCCTCCAGTGAGGGACCGAACCTACGAGGAACGCCCGGCTTCCACAAGGGCACCGTCGGCCGTTGCTCAGGGCACGGGCGGCAGGTGCTGGTCGATCGAAACCAGCGACGGCATGCCCTTCGTGCGCAGCAGCGCTGGCGAAGGCAGGCCGTCCGAGGTCGGCGCGAGGTCGACGTGGATATGATTCCAGTGCGACGAATCGTGGTCCGGGTCGAGCACGTTGGTGAAGACCTCTTCGTCGCGCAGCCGGCGGGCGAGCGCGTGGAGGAACTCGGAGGGTCTCTCCCAGGGCTTGTAGATGGCGTTCCAGTGGCGCTTCACCAGGACGTCGCCGTAGCCCTTGATGTTGAAGCCCGCGAGGTCGAGCCCGTTGCCGAAGCTGTGCTGGCTCTGCTTCACTTTGAACCGCTGGGTGCGGCAGTTGAAGGTGCCGAGATGCGAGATCCACCGGATCGGGTTCTCGCCCTCGGGGCGGCCGAAGACGCGCCGCGCTTCCTCCTGGGCGATGTGCTCCATGCGTGTCATCGCGAGCGCCATCGCGCAGCTCATGAAGGTGAATCCGTAGTACTGCACGCCGGTTGGGCCGGCCCACATGACCGTCGCCTGCGGTACGTGGCAGTAGATCGCCGGCGGCGTCGCGAGGCCCGTCTTGCGCGAACGGACGCTGGCATCCTTCGAGAAGCGGAAACTCCGGCCGGTGAGGCCGGCGGCGAGGAGTTTGTCCTTGCACTGGTCGACCTCGAGATCCGCCCAAGGCGCGACGTCGAGCCCGGCGGGCAATTCGGGGGCTGGAGCCGGCAACCCCGGATCGGGAACCGCGACGAGCATGGCGACGAGCAGCGACAACACCCCTCTGCACTAGCGGACGGCTGGTTCAGGAGCAAGAAAAGCACTGCCTCAGGCCGCCTCGGGCCCAATGCCGGGCCAGCATAGGCCACTTTGCAAAACGCCAGAGTGGCCGTATAAGTGGGTCAACGTCACGTCGTACGGGTCGTCTTCGCTGACGTTTTTTCTTCCAAGCTTCGGGGCACCTTCCCCGACTTCGACAGGCCGAGCGTGCCCCCACTCGCTTGAGGACCGTCATGCCGAAAACCACCGATACTCGTAAAAAATCGAAAGACGAAGTCGCGGCCGCACTCGCCAGTGAAACTGCGAGGATGGCCCGTCCCACCCCACTTCGCGTGCTGCTCGTAGAAGACGACGACGTCACTGCGAACGTGATCAGCCACTACTTCACCGAGCAGGGCGTGCCCGTCGTGCATGCCGTCGATGGGCCTTCGGCGCTCACGGCGCTGCGCGAGCGAACGATCGACCTGGTCGTGCTCGACGTGGTGCTGCCTGGCCCGGACGGGCTCGAGGTATGTCGCGACATCCGACAGTTCAGCGATATCCCAATCATCCTCCTGTCCGCGCGCGCGACCGAGTCGGACCGCCTGCTCGGCTTCGAGGCCGGCGCGGACGACTACGTCGCCAAGCCGTTCTCGACGCGCGAGCTGTTCTGGCGCGTGGTGGCGCTCGTGCGCCGGACGCGTGGCCAGGTCGGGCCGCTACGTCGCTCGATCGTCGTGGAGGACGTCGTGCTCGAGCCGGGCGCGCTGCGTGCGATGCGCGACGGGCGGGACCTCGGGCTCACGAGCTACGAGTTCAACATCCTCTACGCGCTGGCCGAGCGTCGGGGTCGGGTGTGCACGCGTGAGGCGCTGATCGAGGCCGCGGGCGGCACCGCCGATGGGGCGTTCGAGCGGTCGATCGACGTGCACGTGTCGCGGGTGCGCCAGAAGCTCGGCGACGACGCGCGGCAACCGGCGATCCTCAAGACGGTGCGGGGCGCGGGCTATCTGTTTGCCCGACCCGTCGAAGAAGAATGATTCGCTCGCGAGACACGCGGGGTCTTCGTCGCTCGCTCCTCGGCAGCCTATGTGGCTAGCCTCGTCTCGCTTCGCGAATTCGCTTGGGTGGCCCGCTAACGAGTTGTTCAAGCGCATGATGATGCGAGGATCCAACATGCCGCCTTCCAGCCTTGCAAAGTCCTTGAGTCTCATACTGTTCGTGGTCTTCGTCGGCGCTTGCTGCTCCGCGCAGCAGGCGCCATCACCGAAGTCTGCGGGCAATGAGGTCGTGACCGAGCCGCATGGCCCGGTCACGATAGCGCCTGTGTTGGGCAATGATGCGGTCGCGCCGGAGCCGTTGCCGACGACCTTCGACTGCTCGGCACCGCCCCCGCTCACGCCGTGCTGCCGCGCGTTGCTGCCCAAGTGCACGCAGTGCGCGGAACGCAACCGCGCGATCGAGGAGGCCTATCGTGCGCAGTGCGGGCCGCGCTAAGTCCCAGTAACGACAGCTCGTGCCCCAGACCGCAGCGGCGCCATCCAGCCTGCGGGCGGCGAGTTCTCGCTCACGTTGCCGCTGACGATTCTGCTAGCCTCGCTCGCCGGCACGGAGTTCATGCTGATCGGCGTCGGGCTCGGCGCCGGCTTCGATGCCGGTGAGACCGACATGCGCTATCGCAACTTTGCCGACGAGTAGGTCGCGGGTCGCACGCACCTGCCGCCAGGGGTTCATCGATGTCCTTTCCTGCTTCACGTCCGCGTCGCCTTCGCCGAACCCCCGCCTTGCGCGCGCTCGTGCGCGAGACGGTGCTGACGCCGAAGGACTTCGTCTTCCCGATGTTCATCGTGCCGGGGCGCGGCGTGTCGCTGCCGATCGGCTCCATGCCGGGGCAGAAGCGGTACTCGCCCGACCTCGCCGCGGAAGAGGCGCGGCGGCTCTGGGACCTCGGGGTGTCGGCGGTGCTCCTGTTCGGGATCCCCGAGCACAAGGACGCGGTCGGGTCGTCGGCCTATCATAAGGACGGGATTGTGCCGCAGGCGGTGCGGGCCATCGCCAAGGCGGCGCCGCAGATGGTCATCATGACCGACGTGTGCCTCTGCGAGTACACCGACCATGGTCATTGTGGGCTCGTCGAGAAGGGGGAGGTGTTGAACGACCCGACCCTCGAGCTGCTCGCGAAGCAGGCGATCGCCCACGCTCAGGCGGGTGCGCACGTCGTCGCGCCGTCGGACATGATGGACGGTCGGGTCGGCTTCATCCGCGAGGAGCTCGACGACGAGGGCCTCGAGAACACGTCGATCATGGCCTACTCGGTGAAGTATGCGTCGGCCTTCTATGGGCCGTTCCGCGAGGCGGCCGAGTCGGCGCCGGCCTTCGGGGACCGGCAGAGCTACCAGATGGATCCGGCCAACCAGTCGGAAGCCATCAAAGAAGCGCGCATGGACGAGGAGGAGGGCGCCGACATCTTGATGGTGAAGCCGGCCGGCCCCTATCTCGACATCGTGCGGGCCGTGCGCGAGGCGACTGATCTGCCGCTGGCGGCGTATCAGGTGTCGGGCGAGTACGCGATGATCCATGCGGCCGCGGAGCGGGGCTGGATCGATCTCGAGCGGGCGATGATGGAGTCGCTGATCGGCATAAAGCGGGCCGGCGCGGACATCATCATCAGCTACTTCGCGCCGCACGCGGCGGGCCTGCTGAAGTGAGGGGCGAGTAGCCGGGGAGAGGGGGGATGCAGGTCTTCTTTGGCAGCGTGTTCGTCCTGGCCGTGGGGCTCGTGGCCGGGTGCGGCTCGCAGGCCGGGCAGTGGGCCGAGATCCCTGGACCGAGCGGTAATGACCGCGCTCCCATCGCGCTCAACGCAGGACCCGATGAGCTGGCGCGACGCTCGGCGGGCGAGCGCGAACAGGGACATCTCGCGCGCGCGGAGCGATTCGCGCGCTGGGCGCTGGCGCTCGATCCCGAGCATCCGGGCGCGCTCGTCGCGGCGGCCCGGGTGGCGGTCGACCTGGCCGCGCAGGAGGCGAGTGATGGCGTGGGCGGCAGCGCCGAAGTCGCGCGGCGACATTTCGCGGCGGCGGCATCACTCGATGCGCGCGTCGCGGGCCTCATCGAGGTCGAGCGGGGGACACAGCTGCTCGCGTATGCGCGCAGCGAGAAGGTGGCGGGTCGGGTCGAGCAGGCGGCGGCGCTGCTCGAAGAGATCGAGGCCGAGACGCCAAAGCTCGTGAGCGCCGAGCGACGGCAGGTGGCGAACCTGTACGGCGAGCTGGCCGACATCTGGCTCGAACGCGGGCTCGGGCCAGCGGCCAGGGCGACGGCCGAGCGGGCGGCAAAGCTCGGGGCCGACGGGGAGCGTACACGGCTGCGCCTCCTGTTATCCGAAGTCGTCTCAGCGCCGGCGGACGGCGCGGTCGTCGAAGGCAGCGGGCTTGGAAGCGTCGAACCGCGGCTCGTCGCCGAGCTCGGTCGCGACGCGGCACGCTGGCAGGCTGTGACGGTGTGGGCGAACCGCGCGGGGCGATTCGCGACCGGTGTCTGGGCCGGCCTGCGCACAACAAGCCTCGACGCCGAGCTCAGCGATGGGTGGGTTGTGCTGGCCGATGCCTATGCGGGTCTGCAGCGAGGCAGCGATGCGGCCAACGCCTGGCAACGCGCGGCGGGGCTGATGAAGCCCGCGGACGGGGCGATGCTGCTGGCGCGCGCCGCCGACCGCATCGACATCATCAGCGATCGGGTCAACGTGATGTTGCTGGCGAAGGCCGCGGCCGAGCTCGCGCCGGGCTCGGAGGGCGGGGTGCGTGGCGCGACGCTCGCGGCGTTCACGTCGTTTGGCCTGAACCAACGCGACGAGGCGATGCGCCTGCTCGAGGTCGCGGCGCGATCGGCGCCGAAGGCGTGGCAGGAGATCATCGCGCCGGCGCTGGTCAAAGGCGACCATCTCGCGCTCGCCAAGGCGTTGGCGGCGGCACGTGGGGCGGGTCTCGTCGACTGGGTGGCGCATGCCATCGAGGCCGCGCACTGGCGCACGATTGGGGCGGGCGTCGGCACGCCGGAGCTCAAGGCTGAAGCCGCGCTCGGCAGTGAGGCTGCATTCGATGCGGCGCTCGCTGCGACACCGGGGCTGGTCGGTGGGCTAGAGCTGGCGCGGCTCGCGCTGGGCTTACCGGAGCGGGTCGCCAAGGTGCGTGCGCTGCGGGTGGCGGGTGCGTCGCTGTACCTCGACGCGGGCGAAGCGCGGGCTGATCTCGGCAACGCGCGCGCGCTGCTCGAGACCGGGCTCGGCGTCACGGACCGGTTCGAGTCGGCGTTCGTGCGTGCCCATTTCGAGCTCGAGGCGGGCGAGCCGGCGCGCGCCATGGCGCTGGCGGAGGCGGCCGTGCGGGGCGCCGAAGGTCGCGATCTGGCGGCGGCCGAAGCGTTCGCGATGCGGCTCGCATTCAATGGGCCCGGACCGCAGGTCGAGGCGCGCGCGCGGTCGTGGCTGGCGGTGGCGTCGGAGTCGGGGGTGCTCGAGGCGCCGTATCGTGGTCAATATCTGGCGCGGCTCCTCGGAGTGACGCGTGCCAATCCGGAGCTGGCGTTGCGGGTCCAGGAGGCGTTGCTGAGCGAACCGAGCGCGCGTTGGAGCACCAGCTTGGACGACGTCCGGGCCGCGCGGCGGGCGACGCTGGCCAAGCTCGGGCGCGTGGCCGAGGCTGATGATTGGGCGGCGAGCGTCGACCCGCGTGACGACAGCGCGCCGCCCTGGCGCGAGACGCGCACCGGGATTGAAGCGCTGATGGTGACCCTCAACCAGGAGGGACCCGATCGCATGCTGCGGTACGCCGCGCGCATCCATCCCGATGAGTTCGAGCGTCTTGAAATCATGGGAGATATGGTCCGACTCCTGCTCTGGAGACAGGAGCCCTATCGGGCGCGTCGGCTGGTCGAGCGGATTCTCTCACTGCCGGATGGCAACGGCATCGGGTCGGCGCGCCTCCTGACGCTGGCGCAGGATCTGCTGGACGCGGGGCGCCTCGACCTCGCGGCGCGTGCGTTCGAACGGGTGGCCGCGCTCGGCGAGCGTTCGCCCAAGGTATTCTTTGGCTGGTTGCGCGCGTTGCTGCGCGCAGGTGATCTGGCGCAGGCGGACGCCATCGCGACGCGCGCCATGGAGACACGGCCGCGGCGAGACGCACGCGCGCTCGAGGAGCTGGCCAAGGTGCTCAGCGAGGAGGGGCGCCTTGGGCGTGCCATCGAGCTCTTCGGGGCGCGCCTGGGAGATGGCGAGCGGCTCGAGCCGTCGACGTTCAACATGATCGTCGAGGCGCTGGCGCGGGCCGGGCGTTCGAGCGAGCTGACGCAGCTGGCGCATCGCTTCATCGATTCGGACTCGCGTGGCACACAGCGACTGCAAGCGCAGGCGGCGACTCGCCTCATGGAGGTCGGCGCGCTGGAGGAGGCGCAGCTCGTGATCGACGAGGCGCTGAACCTGAAGAAGCGGGACCCGCAGCTCCTCACGTTGGCGACGACCCTCGCGCTGGCGCGCGGCTCGCCCGACGCGGAGGCGGTTGCCGATCGGCTCCTGAAGGAGGCCGGCGGGGCGTTCGATGTGTGGGATCGGGTGGTCGGCGACGTGCGCGCGAGCACGCGCTCCGAGGCGGCGACGCGGCTCGTCACAGCGGGGTTGGAGCGGTTCGCGGGCGCGCATCGGCTGTTGCTCCTACGCGGTCGGGTGCAGGTCCTGGCGGGGCAGGGCGAGGCCGCGTTCCTCGACTTCGCTGAAGCGCTGGCGAGGGCACCCGCGCCACGCGACGTGCTCGACGTGGCGGAGCCATTGCTCTTGCGCACCTTCCAGTTCGAGCGGCTGGCCGCGCTGGAGTCGCGCGCGCTGGCGCTCGGGCCGGGTCGCGCCGATACGACGCTGATGCTCGGGCGCGCGCTGACGGGGGCCGGGCGGGTCGACGAGGCCGGCCAGGTGTTCCAGCGGGTCGTCGCCGAGACCGACCGGGCGCATGGGCTGGTGGCCGACGCGTGGTTTGCGGCGGGCTACTTCGGCACGGCGATCGATGCCTGGGCGAAGGTCGAGCCGTCGCTCACCGAGGATGCGGTGTCGATGCTCGACAACGTCTCGACGGCGCTCGCCGAGCGGGGGGAAGCGTCGCGCCTCGACACGTTCGTGCGCTTGTACCTGCAGGCCCTGCGCGGCACCAGCACGCCGCCGCTGATGCCGGTGGCGCTGGCGTTTCGCAAGGTCGGGCGCATCGATGAAGCCATACGTTGGTTCGAGCGGGCCGATCGCGAGACGCCGAGCCCCGAGACGGTGCTGGCGTTGATGCGGCTGCGGCTCGACCTGGGAGACCGCGCGGGTGCGCTGGTCGCCGCCGAGCGCGTCGTCACGCGCCGCATCGCGCAGTCGCCGCCGGCGCGGCTCGCCGGGACGATCGTCGGCCCGGCGCTCGACCCATTGGCGCTCGAGCTGACGACACTGGGCTACCCGGACCTGGCGCGCGACCTGGCGCTGCGCGTTGCTGGCATGCAGGGGGAGTCGACGGCGACACGGCTTGTGGCGGCGCGCGCGATGCTCGCCAACGACGATCTCGCGGGCGCGTTGGAGCAGCTCGAGGCGCCATTCGAGCCGTGGCGGCAGCAGCGTGAGCTCATCGGTCTCCTGCGCGGCGTGTTGAACGAGCTCGTCGCGCGAGGCCACGTCGATGCCGCGTTGGCGCTTTCAGTGCGGGCGGTCGATGCGGGGGCCGAGCGCGAGATCCTGCTCGGCGCGGTGCGCATTGCGGCGCGCGCGGGTGACGGCCCGACCGCCGTGCGCTTCGGGCGGCGGCTCACAGGTATGCAGCCGAACAGCAATGGTTGGCTGGTGGGTGACCTGCTCGCGTCCGAGCGCATGCCACGTGCGAGCGTGGCGCCGTTGACGCTGGCGTTGCAGCAGGTGCGCGACACGCCGCTGAAGTTCGCGGCGACCGCGCTGACGCTGGGCCAGGTGGCGACGGAGCAGTCCGCGGCCCAGCTCGGTCAAGCGCTCGATGCGGTCCTTGCGCAGATGCCGAGTCTCGCGGAAGACCGGGTCGACCGGGCCTTGCTCGAGGGGTTCGTCGCGAGCACGTTGCCTGATACACGCTTGGCGCGACGCTCGGCGCAGGCGTTCCTGCCGGCATTCGGGCGCGGTGCGACCGATCCCGCGGTGGCGAACCTCGCGGTGCTGATGGCCTCGTTTGTGGACGAGGCGACGCTCGGCGCGGTGTGGCGGGCGCTGCGCGCGACGAACGTGGACGAGACGAAGCTGCGGCTCCAACTGGGTGGGTCGCTCTCGAACGCCTTCAGGCTGGATGCGGCATTGACCGTCTATGATGGTCTCGGCGACAGCGAAGGCGGCGATGGCGAGCTGGCACTGAGAGTGTTCGCGACCGCGCTCACGGCGGGCGACGGGGTGCGCGCCCAGCGTTGGGCCGACAGCGCGCTCGGCAGGATTCCGGGCAACGCACCGGCGACTCTGCGTCTCATGTTCGCCGACAAAGCGGCGCAGCTCGGGGCGACCGCGCTCGCGCTGGCGTTGATTTCCGACGACCAGGCGGAGACCTGGCGCAAGTCGCGCGT
>Ga0209490_10000794_pt1 | contig 31231 bp, 24 predicted proteins | sample MAT06_FD_187209 | JGI IMG/M metagenome (GOLD analysis project Ga0209490, IMG submission 187209) | Freshwater microbial communities from Lake Fryxell liftoff mats and glacier meltwater in Antarctica - MAT-06 (SPAdes) (version 2) | ecosystem: Environmental > Aquatic > Freshwater > Ice > Liftoff...
GCGTATCTTCCTTCCGGGGGCCTGGGCAGACTAATCCCTCAGTCACGACGTACATGCGCAAGATTTGGGGTTGGCGAGGGCGGGACGTGAGCCTAGAGAAGCCTACCGAGCGCCGTTTCGGGGATGCGCCGCTGCTAGTGCAGATACGCGGTTCAACGACTGGCAACTACGCGCTGGGCGGGCTAAAGTTTCAGAAGTAAATTGAGAAAGCGTAAGGTCGGCTAGCGATGCAAGGTCTGCTGTAGCGGTCTGTGAATATTCGTCGGATACGTAACACTGGGCAGGCCAAGTTCGCAACCCAATGTTTTATCAAATTAAACGCTGTTGCAAAGAATTTCATCTTTATTTTACGGCGTCATAATCCTAGAAACGGCAGTTGGACGGGTGTGTCCCACAGCGACAGCGTTCCCGTTGGGGACATAAGTGTGCATTTTTCGGACTTCCTAGCAAGGCCTCATTTGGCAAACACGGACAGAGCAGGCCTTATCCTGTAAACAGGAGTAACGCGGTTAGGGAGTTTGAACAATGTGCAATCGCACCGGAAGCGTGCGTCACCAAATAGGTGAACGTGCTAAACCGCTAAACTCGTTTATTCGTGCTCACGTTCAAGCAACTAAAGCGGTCAACTGCCGTTTCTAGGATAATCCATAAGCTTGATCGTCGATCAATAATGCCACGCTGTATTAGGATGACAACCTTCGATAGAGAATTAACAAACCAAAGATTGCAAGTAGAAAGTCATAGCCGGTGTTTGATGAAGTAAAAGGCTTAGCTTAGGCATTTCCTAGCTCTAGCTTAGTTATTAATGGGGTAAAGTACGACCAATCGAAATCTATCGGTGTGATTGATTGCGTGGCTTGGCGGATGGCTTAGATATCGAGCACATCAACAAATCAAGACGCCGAGATTAACTCAAGGCTCTTAAAGCGCTTTTGAAACACGCCATTCGCAGTGCCACCCCAATGGTATTCGATGACGGTGGTGTAGAGTGCGCGGGTGTCGATTACCGGTGGTGGGCCGTCAATTTGAAATACATCTACCACTGGCATGGGTTCACCAAACATGCCGCCTTTTACGTTGCCGCCGAGCACAAAATGTACCCCCGCCCAGCCGTGATGGGTGCCTTGCTTTTCATTTTCTTTTGGGCTGCGACCAAATTCGTCGTAGGTAAAGACTAGCGTTTTATCCCATGCGTTTATTTCTTGCATGCCGTTGCGAAATGCGGCTAATCCATCCGCTAGGCGCGCCAGTACCGGGCCGTGATACTTAAGCTGATCCCAGTGGGTATCAAACGCATGATGGTGATCTCCATCTTCGCTATTTAAGGTAATGTGCACCACTGGCGGGGCTAGGCCGACAGCAGCAAGCTCCACTGTTGCTTGCAGCGCTTGGCCAAATGAGTCGGTCGGAAACGTAGTAGCGAGCGCGCGCGGCGAATTGAGCGCAAAATTCTTCGCCGCCTCGGTTGATTTCTTGGTCGCTAAAAATGCGGTCTTCGCTACCTCTCGGCGTGCCAGCCATTCATTTGGGTAGGCAATATTGATTACGCCTAATTTGCCGCCCCGAAATGGGCCCATCGGGTCGGACTCGCGAATATCTAAATCACCAAAGGCCAGTACGTCGAGCGCGGTGGCAAGCCTATCTTTGTTTGCCATGAGCGCGCGCGTGACCCAGCCATCGTCGAGAAATTGATCGGCGCCTGAAGCGGTAAATTGTGTTTCCGCGTCGCGGAAATGCTGGTTAGTGATTTCTGCCTGACCGATGCCTTGGATGATGGCGAGCTGCTTATCGCGCCATATGGGCATGAGCGCATGTAGGCTGCTATGTAGGCCATGGGTTTCGGTCAACTGGATAACAGAAGCACGATTTAGCGCAATATTCGGGCGCATTTTGTAATAGCGCGCGTTAGTGAAGGGGACTAACGTGTTGTAGGCGTCGTTGCCTGCTTTCAAATACACCATCACGGTCAAGTTAGCGGTGGGGCGCACCGATGCCGTGTGCGCCCATGATCGATTGCCAAGCGCTAGCAGCGATGCGGCGGAGGACTTTAGCAAAAATTGACGGCGATTGAGCATGTTCTAGATTGGCTTTCTGCACGCAACAATGTAATTAACCGATACGTCATCATTTAATTTGTACACTTTGGTGAAGGGATTGTACGTCATGCCGGTGAATTCGCTTATGTTGAGGCCAGCATCGCGGGCGAGGTTGGCTAATTCGGCGGGCGTGATGAAACGCTTGTATTCATGCGTGCCTTTTGGCAATAAATTCAATACATATTCCGCGCCAATGATGGCGAATAAAAATGATTTTGGATTGCGATTAAGGGTAGAAAAAAATAACCAGCCGCCAGGTTTAGCGAGCGCCGCACAGGCTTTAACGGTTGATGCCGGGTCAGGTACGTGTTCGAGCATTTCCATACACGCGACACAATCAAAGCTGGCAGGTTGTTCGGCGGCAACGGCTTCGGCTGACATGAGCTTGTAATCGAGCGTGAGTGTTTTGCCGGCCGCTAAGGTTTCGAGCTTATGTAGTTCAGCAACGTTGAGTGGTTTTTCAGATAGATCAATACCGGTGACGTCTGCCCCTTTAAGCGCCATGGATTCACTCAAAATGCCACCGCCACAGCCAATATCAATCACACGTTTCCCATGCAAGCTCACGCGCTTATCGATGTAATTTAGGCGTAGCGGGTTGATATCGTGAAGCGGCTTAAATTCACTTGTCGGGTCCCACCAGCGTGACGCAAGCGCGCCAAATTTAGCGAGCTCGGAAGGGTCAACGTTTGAGTTGGAAGTTTTGTTCATAGGCCTAGTTGTTTGGTGGCTGGATGATTTTTTTGGAACCGCCGATAAACGCCGATAAAAGCAAGGTCAAAAATTTTTCTTTCTTTGTGCTGCGAATTGATATATGAAATGTTGTTTGGTGCTCCGTACGATTTTAAGGTTTTATCGACATTCTCGGCGTTTATCGGCGGTTCCAAAATCAGTCTGTTGCAGATAAATTAATGGTGACGAAAGCGCTCGCCCCACGTGGTGGCTTTTGCTTTTAGTGCATCAATATCTATTGTTGTGAGACGGCGATTATCGAGTAACAGTTCCCCAGCAACCCAAACATGGCTCACATGTTCTCGACCAGCGGCGTGCCACAGGTGCGATGCAGGGTGGTAACAGGGCTGGGTTTCTAGCGTATCAAGATTGACGGCGACGATATCAGCGGCTTTGCCTGGCACTAGTGAACCGATGTCGGCATCCCACTGCAACGCTTTTGCGCCATTTAACGTTGCCATTTCTAACGCTTGTAGGGCGGGCAGGGCAGCGGCGTCTCCGGTCACACCTTTTTGAAGCAGTGCGGCAAGCCTGGTTTCGGCAAACATATCGAGGCGATTATTAGAGGCACAGCCGTCGGTGCCAATGCCGACATTCACGCCGGCATCAAGCATCACTTTAATCTGGGCAATACCACTGGCGAGTTTTAAGTTGGAGGTGGGGCAATGGGCAACGTGTACGCCGCGCACGTTGAATAATTGAATTTCACTTTCATTCAAATGCACACAATGTACCGCGATTAAATTTGGATTTAACACACCAAGGCGTTCCAAACGGGCAATGGGACGATCACCATGTATTTTTATGCCATCAACGGTTTCGCCCAACGTCTCATGGATATGACACATGATCGTGATGTCATCCATCTCGTTTGCAATCGTAACCAGCTTACGAAATGTTTCATCGGACACGGTGTAAGGTGCATGTGGTGTCAACATTAGCTTTAATTGCGGGTCTCCGAGAAACATCTCCCGCGAGGCTAGAGCACGTGCAATGTAGGCATCGGCGTCGGCGGCATAGGGCGTGGGGAAATCAATTACGGCACCACCAAGGGCAGCACGCATGCCCGCTGCCTTGACCACTTTTGCACCAACATCTTGGTAAAAATACATATCCGCAAAACACGTCGTACCGCTACGAATCATCTCTGCACAGGCAAGCTCGGTGCCATCATGCACGTAGCTTTCGGAGAGAAATTTTGATTCAATCGGCCAGATATGATCATTGAGCCAAGTCATTAACGGCGTATCGTCCGCAAGACCGCGCATTAGCGTCATCGCCGCATGGTTATGTAGATTCACTAAGCCTGGAATCAAGACGTGATTGACAAGCTTAGTTTCTGCGGCGTCAGGAAATTGTGCTAACGCCTCAGCCCGTGGCAGCAGCGCTAAAATGCGGCCCCCCTTGATGACAATAGAATGGTCGTCAAGTACCGTATTTTTAGGTTCAACCGGAATCACCCATCGGGCGGAGAGAATTTGTTTGGGCATGGTATTCATTAAGTTGTTTACATTTACAGTTTCGGTGGCACTTGCATTTATATCTATGACATCTATATACCTACATATCTAGAGGCCGACGGTCTACATGTCTCGATAACGCTAAAATTAAAAGCCAAACAAAAAAGCCCCGCAGTGCGGGGCTTTTTTGGTTCGGAAACCTCTTTACCTCTGTGAAACGCCCTTGAACTCGATATCCACACGGCGGTTTTTAGCGCGACCGGCGGCATCTTTATTTGTGGCAACTGGCTGGGTTTCACCCTTACCAGAAATCGTGATCTTAGCGGCTGGAATACCCTGTGAGACCATGTATTCCTTAACCGTAGTCGCACGACGCTCAGACAGTTTTTGGTTATAAGCATCTGTACCAATTGAGTCGGTGTGGCCGATGGCGATAACCATCTCAACATCCACTTGCTTCATTTTAGCAATTGCTTCGTCGATAGATTTCTTGCCCGCTGGCTTCAAAACTGATTTGTCAAAGTCAAATAACGCTTCAGCTTGGATGGTAATGGCTTGCTTAACCGGCTGGGGTGCCGGTTTAGCTGGGGCAGGCGCGGGTGCGGCGGCAGCGGGAGCAGGCGCTGGTGCGGGCTTAGGTGCGGGCGCTGGTGCCGGTGCTTTTTTCGCTTCACAATCAGGATGGATAATCGAGCTGGTTTGCACGCATGCGCCAGATGAATCGCGCACTGGCACACCAGCAGAATCAACTAAATTTGGGGTCACGCCAGCATAGGCTGTTGCAGCACCGATTAGTGCGGCTGTGGCAGTCAATTTGGCAACGAGGGAACTCTTCATTTGGTACTCCCGAGAAAAGGAAAAAATTATTGTGTTAGATGTAGATTACGTAGTTTTAAAACAAATTGCGGATGATGAAAATGTTGGCAGAGCAACATAAGGTAGTGCACTGCAATAACCAATAAAATATACACGATAGCCTATGACAGGCACAACCTTGAATCGCGATGCAGTCATACACTTACCATCAGCGTTGCGCATAAACAACATACGCCAAATTCAACCCGCATTTTGACCGAAGCTGGCGCGAATTACAACCGCGGCAAATCAAGAGCGGTGTCGCCAAAACACAACAGCTAGTGTCATGACATAAATCCGCAACATATCCCTAGTGGTTTTATGTGATATTCGAACTAGAGAGGCGAAATTGTGCTAAATTACAGAGTTGCTAATTGTTCAATTAGCTTATAAATCAAGTGTTTAGCGTAGATTTACGGTGTCTTTTTCGCAAATCATGCGCCTAAACAGATTCCACCAAAAAAACTCAAGAGTTTGCCCGTGACCGAGCCTATTGTTCCAAGTTTTGCCAAAGAAACCCTCCCGATTAGTATCGAAGAGGAGATGCGAAAGAGCTTTCTTGATTACGCTATGAGCGTGATTGTGAGCCGAGCGCTGCCAGATGCGCGCGACGGCTTGAAGCCGGTGCACCGCCGCGTACTGTTCGCGATGCAAGAAACCAACAACGTCCATAACCGCCCATTCGTAAAATGTGCGCGCATCGTGGGAGAGGTGATGGGTAAGTACCATCCGCACGGCGACACCGCAATTTACGACACTTTAGTGCGTATGGCGCAAAATTTTTCACTGCGCTATCCGTTGATCGACGGGCAGGGCAATTTCGGCTCAGTTGATGGCGATAACGCGGCGGCAATGCGCTACACCGAGTGCCGTATGCAAAAAATATCGTCTGAGTTAATGGCTGATATTGACTCCGAGACGGTCGATTTCACACCCAATTACGACGGCAAAGAGTTCGAGCCCGTGGTGTTACCGGCGCGGTTTCCGAATTTGCTCGTCAATGGCGCAACCGGGATTGCGGTTGGCATGGCCACCAACATTCCACCACACAATTTATCGGATGTGATCGATGCATGTTTACGCGTGCTCGATAACCCGGCAGTTGAGTTAGAAGATTTAATCGACATTGTGAAGGCGCCAGATTTCCCCACCGCCGGCATTATTTACGGCATTGACGGCGTGCGCGACGGTTATCGTACTGGTCGTGGCCGCTGCATCATGCGCGCTAGAACGCACTTTGAAGATTTAGAAAAAGGCAATCGTCAATCGATCATCATTGACGAATTACCTTACCAAGTCAATAAAGCTAATTTGCTGATTCGCATCGGTGAATTAGTCCGCGATAAAAAGCTGGAGGGCGTATCGGACTTGCGCGATGAGTCGGATAAATCCGGAATGCGTGCGGTGATTGAGCTAAAACGTGGCGAAGTGCCTGAGATTGTGTTGAATAATCTCTACAAAATGACGCAGATGCAAGAGTCATTTGGAATGAACATGGTGGCCTTGGTTGATAACCAGCCGCGCCTGCTAAACCTTAAGCAATTCTTAGAAGCATTCCTGCGCCACCGTCGCGAAGTAGTCACACGCCGTAATGTATTTGAGCTTCGCAAGGCGCGTGAACGTGGCCATGTGCTTGAAGGTTTGGCCGTTGCACTGTCCAATGTTGACGAGATTGTTGAGCTCATAAAGAGTGCGCAGACACCGGCGGAAGCCAAGATTAAATTAATGAGCCGGGTGTGGCGCTCAAAGCTCGTAGAAGAAATGTTAGCGCGGGCATCAGGCGACCAAGCTGAAGCATTCCGCCCTGAAAATTTATCGAAAGAGTTCGGGCTAGACAATAGCGGCTATCGTTTGTCAGAGACACAAACGCAGCGCATTTTAGAGATGCAATTACAGCGCTTAACCGGCTTAGAGCAAGACAAGATTGTTGCTGAATACAAAGACGTGATGGATAAAATCGCTGACTTGCTCGATATCTTATCGAAACCTGAGCGTGTAACGTCAATAATCGTCGCAGAATTAAAAGAAATCAAATCGCAATTTGGCGATAAGCGTCGCTCAGAAATCGTTGCCAGTGGCGCAGAAATGTCGATTGAAGATTTGATCGCCAATGAAGACGTGGTCGTTACCATGTCGCACACCGGTTACATCAAATATCAGCCAGTAGCTGACTACCGAGCACAAAAGCGTGGTGGCCGCGGTAAGCAAGCCACCGCGACCAAAGAAGATGACTTTATTGAGAATCTTTTCATCGCCAAAACGCATGATTATGTGCTTTGTTTCTCCAATAAAGGCCGCGTACATTGGCTGAAAGTGTATGAAATTCCGCAAGGCTCACGCGGCTCACGCGGCAAGCCGATTGTGAATTTATTGCAGTTGCAGCAGAATGAAAAAATCTCTACCGTTTTGCCCGTCTCTGAGTTCCGCGATGATCGTTTTGTATTCTTCGCCACCTCCTTAGGTACCGTTAAGAAAACCGTTTTGTCCGACTTCAGCAACCCGCGTAAGGCGGGGATTATTGCGATTGCACTTGATGATGGTGACTCGCTCGTCGGCGTTGCAATCACAGACGGTAAATACGATGTGATGCTGTTCTCCAACGAAGGCAAAGCGGTCAGATTTGAAGAGTCTGATGTGCGTTCAATGGGTCGCGATACTAGAGGTGTGCGTGGGATGAATTTAGCGAAAGGCGGCAAAGTGATCTCCATGCTGGTCGCCCAAACTGAAGAAGATTCGGTGCTCACCGCTACTGAATTTGGCTACGGCAAACGCACCGCCATTATCGAATACACCCGTCATGGTCGTGGCACGCAAGGCATGATCGCCATACAAACCTCCACCCGCAACGGCAAAGTAGTCGCCGCAGTCCTTGTGCGCCCAGAGGATGAAATCATGATGATTACCAACGCCGGCGTACTCATTCGCACCAAGGTATCCCAAATCCGCGAAATGGGCCGCTCAACGCAAGGTGTGACATTGATTAACCTAGATGAAGGTTCGAAATTAACGGGGCTGCAAAAAGTCGCTGAGTCTGATGAAGAGGAGTCGTAAATAAGGCCGCCTATCATCTATTGATACCCATGCTTTTTGCACGCAAAGGGTGTAGATACCGATCACTCTTGGAAAAGCTGCGTAAAGCCCAAAAGCTATATAGATTCTTAGCTATGTGTGTTTGTCTTTTTGTAAGTATTCTGTGGAGAGCGCACAGCAATCATAATTTTCCGTATGAGACAATAGTTTTTGACGGCATCAAAACGCAATAGCCTGATAGCCAATATAGTAGAAAAATAATTGCTAACGCCCATGCGAACCCACAATTTCTCCGCCGGCCCTGCCGCAATCCCCACTGACGTTTTGCTTGAAGCCCAAGCCGAGTTGCTCGACTACAGGGGTACTGGTATCTCGGTGATGGAAATGAGCCATCGCGGCAAAATATTCATGGATATAGCGGCAGAAGTTGAGGTTGATTTGCGTGCGCTCTTGGCAATACCGAACAACTACAAAGTGCTGTTTTTGCAGGGCGGTGGGAAGGGCGAATTTTCATTTGTGCCACTCAATTTGCTGCGCGGCCACGCGCGTGCTGACTATGTGGACACTGGGCATTGGTCTGCGGAAGGTATTAAAGAAGCGGGCAAATACTGCGAAGTGGATGTGATTGCCACTTCAAAACCCCAATATTACCGGGCTGTTCCAGCACAAATTACCTGGAAGACCAACAGGGACGCGGGGTATCGCCATATTTGCACCAATGAAACAATTCACGGCGTGGAGTATTTTTGGACGCCCGAAATTGACGATGATGTGCCGTTGGTTGCCGATATGTCCTCGCATATTTTGTCGCGGCCAATGGATGTGGTGAAGTACGGCTGCATCTACGCGGGCGCACAAAAAAATATTGGGCCGTCGGGTTTAACGCTGGTGATTGTGCGCGAAGATTTGCTCGGTGCCGCGCATCCGCTCACCCCATCGGTATTTGATTACACCAAGCAAGCCGCGAATGGCTGGATGCTCAATACCCCGCCGACGTTTGCGGTGTATTTAGCGGGGCTTACGTTTAAGTGGCTAAAAAAGCAGGGCGGCTTGGCGGCAATCGAAAAAATCAATATGGCAAAAGCCCAAACCCTTTATAAAACCATTGATGACTCAGATGGGTTTTATTGCAATCACGTTGCCACAGCGGATCGTTCGCGCATGAACGTGCCGTTTTTTTTGCGCGATGAAACATTGAACCAAGCGTTCTTAGACGGTGCCGCTGCAAGCGGTTTAGTCGGCCTCAAAGGCCACAAAGCGATCGGCGGAATGCGCGCCTCGATCTATAACGCTGTGTCGCCAGAGGCGGTCAACGCGCTGGTGGCGTATATGACTCTTTTTCAGCGCGGGCGGGGTTGAATTGTGATCACTACGCCTAACTTGTAAGCGCCGCCTTCATCCCCAACACCGCCGCCAGCGCCGCCTCCACACTCAAATCGCAAACCGTCACGTGACCCATCTTGCGGCCTGCCCTGGCTTCGCGTTTGCCGTATAGGTGCAAATGTGCGCCGGGGTGATTTAGCACTGCTGACCAATCGGGCGCCGTTTTTCTCTCCGCACCGCGCCACAAGTCGCCCAGCAGATTGAGCATGACGGCGGGGCTATGTTGGCTGGCGTCGCCTAGTGGCAGGTCGCATAGCACCCGTACTTGCTGCTCGAATTGTGAGGTACGGCAGGCGTCAATGGTGTAGTGGCCGCTGTTGTGCGGGCGCGGGGCGATCTCATTGATAAGTAACGTGTCGTCATTGAGCACAAAAAATTCCACCGCAAGTACGCCAACATAATTGAGCGCGTTAGCTAGTTTGGTGGCGAGTTGACGGGCTTCTGCAGCTAGGGTGTCAATGATGCGTGCGGGGGCGATAGTGATATCAAGTACGCCATTAACGTGTTGATTTTCAGCGATGGGGAATAGGGCGGTTTCGCCTGATGCAGTGCGTGCGAGTACCACTGATATTTCTAATTTAAGCGGCAAAAATTGCTCCAGTATTGACGGCGCGTGTTTCCAATCTTCGTAGGTTGCCGCCAGTGTAGTGGCGTTGGCAATACGCGCTTGACCTTTGCCGTCATAGCCAAATCGGGCGGTTTTGAGTACGGCTGGGAATTGGCAAGCATCAGCGGCGGGGCTTAAATCGGCAGGGGAGCGAATGATGGCAAATGATCCAACAGGAAAGCCGTTATCGCGCAAAAACGTCTTCTCTAAAAATCGATCTTGTGCGATCGCGACGGCCTCGCCAGCAGGCCTAACGACGGTGCGTTTGGCCAAGATAGCTAAGGTTTCTGCTGGCGCATTTTCGAACTCTGTGGTGATGGCTGCACAGGTGCGTGCTAATTCATCAATTGATATTGGGTGGGTGTAGGCGGTGTTGAGATGCCCGCTTGCGAATTCAGCAGCGGGCGAGAGTGGGTCAGGGTCAAGGACGGTAACCCGATAATCCATCGAACGCGCAGCAATCGTAAACATGCGGCCTAGTTGACCGCCACCGACTAAGCCTAAAGTTGCACCAGGAAGAATCATGTTGTTAGGCTACGCTGTTATTGGAACGTGATTTAGGATTAAACATTGAACGCTTACCGCCAAGCGTCTAGTCGCCTTTAGCGCTCACAGCACATCCGGCAGCAGCATCGTCGCAACTTGTTCTTGTAAGCGCTCACGATAATCCGCGAGTTTGTGAGCAAGATTCGCGTCATCGTTTGCCAATAAGCTTACCGCAAATAACGCCGCATTGGTCGCCCCCGCTTCGCCGATGGCAAACGTGGCAACCGGTATGCCTTTTGGCATTTGCACGATGGAATAGAGTGAATCAATTCCCGCCAAATGTTTTGATGGCACTGGCACGCCCAGCACCGGCAGGGTGGTTTTGCTGGCTAACATGCCGGGTAAATGTGCGGCACCGCCGGCACCGGCGATGATGCATTTCAGGCCGCGTTCACGTGCGGTTTCGGCATAGGCAAACATGGCATCTGGTGTGCGATGCGCAGAGACGACTTTATGTTCAAACGCCACGCCAAAATCACGCAACACTTCAGCCGCGCAATGCATCACCTCCCAATCGGAGTTTGATCCCATCACCACGCCGACCGTCACTGTTTTTTCAGTCATTAGTTCACCAAATCCTTAGCGACTTCTAGTTCTTTACGGTAGTGATCAAATATGCCTTTTAAAGCATCTGCCATATTGACCGTAGGCGACCAATTCAGGTCTTTCATGGTGTTGTCAATATTTGGCACGCGGTTTTGCACATCTTGATAACCCTTGCCGTAATACTCACCAGAGGTCGTTTCAACTAGCTTTACGTTTGCCGCCGTGTCTTTGTATTCAGGATATTGTTCGGCGAGTTCGAGCATCATGGTGGCGAGCTCGCGCACGGAAAAATTGTTCGCAGGGTTGCCGATGTTATAGATTTGTCCGCTTGCGACGTTATTGTCGTTGGCGATGATTTTCGTGAGCGCTGATATGCCGTCGCTCACATACGTAAACGCGCGTTTCTGCGCGCCGCCGTCGACTAATTTAATCGGCTCGCCTCTGACGATATGCCCAAAGAATTGGGTGATGACGCGCGATGATCCTTCCTTTGGCGTGTGAATACTATCAAGCCCCGCACCAATCCAATTAAACGGGCGAAATAGCGTGAAATCAAGCTCGCCGCGTGAGCCGTAAGCGTAGATCACACGATCCATCAATTGTTTGGAGCAAGAATAAATCCAGCGCTGCTTTTCGATAGGACCTAATACCAAATTGGAGGTGTGTGGATCAAATTGCTCGTCAGCACACATGCCATAAACTTCGGAGGTTGACGGAAAAATTACCCGTTTTTTATACTTAACGCAAAGACGTACGAACGGCAGATTCGCTTCAAAATCCAGCTCAAACACACGTAGCGGGTCGGACACATAAGTTGATGGCGTGGCGATGGCCACCAGCGGCAACAGCACATCGCATTTACGAATGTGATACTCAATCCATTCTTTGTTAATCGTGATGTCGCCTTCAAAAAAATGAAAGCGCGGGTTGTCCATAAATGGCGTTACCCGGTCAGAATTCATGTCCATGCCGTAAACATGCCATTCGGTGGTGTCCATGATGTATTTGGTCAAGTGATGGCCAATAAACCCATTCACGCCTAAGATTAAGATTTTTTTCATGCTGTACTTTGTTTCATGTTGGATTTTTTATGAGCGGACGGGTTTGAAATTAAACAGAACTAACGTTAGCCCTACTGGGTGCATTAGTTATTTTGGTCGCTACCGCAAAAAACATCGTCTGTTAAAGATTCGCGCTGGCGATTTGAATATTAATGGGAATTGTCGAGAGTCACTTATTTGCCAAGCATGTGAACGCCGTTGCCGAGCCGCGCGGCCAGCATCATTTCATTATGTGGCATGCCGTCAATCTCCACTTCACAAATACGCAGCATACGCCCGCCGCCGCATAGGGCTATCACCATATCGTTTGCAACATTAAGCGTTGCCGGTTTTTCGTGCATAAAGTGGGCGGGCGCCAGCCGTGTTTTGGTAATTTTGACGTGTTCACCGTTGATAACAGTCGTTGCCCCAGGATATGGCGGGGCGACAGCACGAACAAGATTATGAATGTTTTCAGCCGAGTCGTGCCAATTGATGACGCCGTCTTCCGGTTTACGACCGCCGTAATAACTGCCTAGGGACAAATTTTGCGCGTGTAATCGGGCGCAACCATCGATGAGAGATTCAATTGCATCGTTCAGTACGCTGGCCGCGGCAACGGTCACTTTTGCAAATACCTCGGCGGCATTTTCATCTGGCTCAATGGTGACCACTTGCTGGCCGACGATCCGTCCGGCATCCGGTTTTTCGACCATCTCGTGTAGCGTCGCGCCTGTCTCAGTTTCGCCCTTGATAATCGCCCAGTTAATCGGCACGCGACCACGGTATTTGGGTAAGAGCGAGCCGTGCATGTTGAATGCGCCTTTTTTCGCCGTGGCGAGTAGGGCGGGTTTTAACATCATGCGGTAGTAAAACGAAAAAATAAAATCAGGCTCAAGGGCGGCAATTTGAGCGAGTAACGCAGGTGTGTTGGGGTCATCCGGCGTGACAACTTTAATGCCGTGCTGCTGCGCTAATGCGGCCACACTGTCAAACCAAATCGTTTCACTAGGGTTATCCGAGTGTGTGATGACCATTGGTACGGTCACCCCCTTGGCGAGCAATACCTTGAGGCACGCCACGCCGACGTTGTGATAGGCGAAAACAATGGCGACAGCGCTACGCATATTGATTTGGTTGGTACTTGAGGAAAGGGTTTCCGCCGTTAATGGTCTTATGTTGATCAGAGAAATTACAGTCGCAAACCCTAATAAATACGGCTATTTTCAGCCAAATATGCTTGAAAACACCCATAGTTTAAGGACTTTCTCTCTTCGCTTCCAGCACGCCTTCAATCATATAGCGTGGCCGCAGACGCACTTGCTCATAAATCCGCCCAACATATTCACCGAGTAGGCCGATACCAAATAGCGTAATGCCGATTAAGAAAAACGCGATACCAAATAAGGTGAAGAGTCCGCCTTCTTCAGGGCCGACAACGAGGCGGCGCACCGCCAAATAAACCACAAATATCAATGAGAGCAGCGATATGAAAATACCCACAAATGAAAAAACCTGCAGCGGCGCGGTGGAAAAACCTGTCATCAGATCAAAATTTAATTGAATCAATTTGTAAAGCGAATATTTTGATTCCCCCGCATGGCGCTCCTCGTGCGCTACCGTAATCTCAGTAGGCCGCTGGGCGAATGAGTAAGCGAGCGCTGGAATGTAGGTGGAGCAATCGCGCGTGGCGTTTATTGCATCGACAATATCGCGGCTGTAGGCGCGCAACATGCAGCCTTGGTCGGTCATTTTGATTGAAGTAATTTTTTCGCGGAGGTTATTCATCGCGCGCGAAGCGTAGCGGCGAAAGGCCGAGTCCTGCCGCATTTTACGTATCGTGCCGACGTAATCATGGCCCTTGTCCATCTCGACAAGCAGGTTGCCTATTTCTTCTGGCGGGTTTTGTAGGTCTGCATCAAGGGTGACAATACGCGTACCGCGACAGTGTTCAAAACCCGCCATGATCGCCATGTGTTGGCCGTAGTTGCCGTTGAACAAAATCACCCGCGTTACATCTGGCCGCGCCTGAAATTGTGCTCGTAGCAACGCCGCAGATTTATCTTTCGAGCCATCGTTGATCAAAATAATTTCATAGCTAATACCAAGCTTATCGAGCGCAGGATAAAGCCGATCAAACAAGGCTTGCAAGCCTTCAGCCTCGTTATAAACGGGGATGACGACAGACAGGATTGGTGTGGTCATGTTGATTTCATCAACGTTGAAACTACACGCTGCATAGTCGATACGACGCGACCAATATCGTCTAGTGTTATCCCTGCATGCAGGGGCAGCGTTACGGTTTCGTGCGCGATGCGTTCAGCATTAGGATGCTCGCCTTCACAATGCCCTTTTTGTCGAAATAGGGTAGTTAAGTGCATCGCCTCATACGAAATACCGATGCCGACTTGCTCGACGTGCATCGCATCGATAAATTGTTTGCGCGTGAAGCCAAATTTTTCAAATGGCATCAATACACAAAACATGTTCCAACTATGGCCGGTTTCCTCACCCTCGTGAGCCGCAGCAGGCAGCACAATGTTTAACGCTTCCGCAATTGGTGTTAAGTGCCTGAAATATTCGGCAGCAAGTTGTTGGCGATGGCTGCACCAAAGGTTGATGAGTTTTAGCTGCTCAATGCCGAGCCTTGCCGAAACGTCACTCATATTAAATTTGCCACCGGCGAAAGTGACATCCCGCGTGCCGTCGGCAAGCTTGGTGATACCATGAAAACGTAGCGTCTCAGCACGTTTGGCGTCGGCCACGTTGGCGAATACGGCGGCACCGCCTTCAATGGTGGTCATGTTTTTATTGGGGTGAAAACTGAAGGTGGCAATATCGCCGAATGCGCCAATGGGCGATCCTTTCCAGGTGCTACCAATGGCTAGTGCGGCATCTTCAATCACCCGCAAATTATGTTTCTTGGCAATCGCATACAGCCTATCCATATCGCACGGTAAACCAGAGAAATGCGTCGGCACAATCGCCTTGGTACGTGGTGTAATCGCGGCCTCTACTTGATCAAAATTGATGTTGCGAGTACGTAAATCACAATCGACAAAGACTGTTTTAGCGCCCATTTTTTCAATCATATTGCCGACGGAAAAAAACGTCATTGCGGAGGTGATCACTTCGTCGCCATGGCCAATTCCGCAAACATTAAATGCAACTTCCATCGCCGCAGTTGCCGACGTAAACACCCGCGTCGGTCGGCCACCATGGTATTCAGACAATGCTGCTTCAAACGCAACTACCTGCGGGCCGCTGGTCAACCAGCCCGATAGCATCGTGTCTTTAACAGCCTCCGCCATCGCCTCCGTGATGATAGGACCAGCAAATTTTAGGTACTGATTCATGATGATTTCGCCACTAACCACACCCCCACGCAAATAAATCCAATACCGATTAACTTTTGCACCGCCAATGATTCACCAAATAAATACCACGCAGCGAACGCATTCACCACATACCCAATCGAGAGCATCGGGTAAGCAATAGACACCGGCACCCGTGAAAGGGCCATGATCCAAACCACCACACTTATCGCATAGCAGCTAAGCCCGCCGATGATATGCGGTTGGAATGCCACCATTTTGCCGATTGGCACGATGTTGCTAAATGAAAAATCGAACGTGCCGATCCGATTCGTTCCCGCTTTGAGCAGCAATTGCGCAACCGCGTTGAGTAATACGCCAGTGAGAATGAGACTAAAGCTGGTGAAGGTCATGGGATGACGCGTTTCATAATTACCGCACGACGCGGGTCTTGATAGATCACATCAAATTGCAATCCTAATTTGCGGAATTTGTCTGTATCGTTTGGCGAGATCAGGGCAATTGAGTCGCCCGGCTTATTCCATGCAGCGGGGAAGTCATTTATCGAGGCAATGTATTTGTGTGGTTCGCGTTTTTGTCCCATTTCAAACTCATCAACATAATCGACCAGTGTAAATGTTCGTTGTAAATAAAACGGTAATGATTGGTCGTAAGTTTGTACTGCATAAAGTCTAGTATCGGGTGTTAATTTAGCGCGAATGATATTTGCAACATCATGACCAGATTGCAGTGGCGAGATTTTTTCGTAACCTCGTTCAATCAGTTCTACGCCGATCAATGTGCCGATGGATAAGGCAAGGACCGCTAACCAACGTCGTTGATAGCGTAACAGTGCGAAGGCAATAACAATCGATAACGCGATAACGCCGGCAGCCACCATCAGCCACACGCTCATTTCATCATAGAGCTGACGCGAATAATCGTACCGTGCGCGCGCAGCAGGCGCTTGCCATGCAGCGTAAACACCATAGAGCATCAGCGGTGCAATTGGCAAAATTTGCCAAGATAGTCGGCGCATATTTACGTGTTGAATGAAGTGTGCCACCACGAGCGACAACACCGGGAAAAATGGCAGGATGTAGGCAGGCAATTTTGAGCTGGACATCGAAAAAAACAGCGTGATAAACAAGCTGTAAATAAGAATAAATTTCAACGGTTGAAACTGGTGTGCCTTCACCGAATCGTTACCAACTTCGGCTTGCTTACCGCCGAGCCTCCAGCCGTGCCATATCGCTGGAATTAACGCGACCAGCCAGGGTAAGAAACCAACAAACAACATCGGTATGAAGAACCACCATGCTTCAGTACGACGATGGCCGTCTGACAAAAAGCGTTCAAAATGCTCATGAATAAAAAAGAACTGCGGAAATTCTGGATTTTTAATCGACACCAAAATAAACCAAGGTGCAGTAAGTGCAAAAAAAATAGCCAAGCCTGGAAGCCATTCTAACTTTGCCCATAATCGAAAATTGCGGGTGATGAGTCCATATAAAAATATGGTGGCAGTTGGAAACACGATGCCGATCAAGCCTTTTGACAGCACTGCACCTGCCATGCCGGCCCATGCCAGCCACAGCCATCGCTTGCGGCCGGAGTCCGAGGAGTCGCTTGCCACATGTTGCGACATCAGAAAACTAGTCATTGCAAGGGTCATCCAGAAGGTGAGCCCCATATCAAGCGTGACTATTTCATTCATGAATGCGAAATAGGGCGCGGATAGCAAAACAAGCCCAGCGATAAGCCCGGTGTCGGGGTTGTATAGTCGCCAGCCTAAAAACGTGATGAGCAATATGCAGCCGAGCCCGCAAAGTGCGGTGTAAAGCCGCGCTGAAAATTCGTTCAGTCCAAACAACTTAAACGAGATAGCGCTTGCCCAATATTGCATTGGTGGCTTTTCAAAGTACTTAAGCCCGTTTAAGCGGGGCGTCACAAAATCGCCGGACTCTGCCATCTCGCGCGATATTTCTGAGTATCGTCCTTCGTCTGGATTTGCTAACTTACGATGACCGAGGCTATCTAGCGAAATAAAAACGACTAAAAATGCTAACAGCAGCAAGATGGGTAAAGGCAGAGGCAGATCGGAAGGCGTTTTAATCATATTGAGTGTTAGTGGAAACTAAATGATGCTTCATATCGCTGCGGATGACTTTATCTTTGTTGATCATGGCCGTCAGTTTAAATTGAATTGCCAAATATAAAAAAGCTAACTTGACCGCAACAGCACAACCACCGCGCCACTTCCGCCATCGGCAGGCGGGGCATCGCAAAAAGCTAATATTTCTTCGCGCTGTGATAGCGATAAACGAACTTTATTGCGAATGAGCGGCACGCCGTTTTCGCTGCGATATCCCTTGCCATGCACAATCCTCACACAGCGCGCGCCTCCGTGCCGGGCGAAGGCTAAAAATTCGGCTAGAGCCGTTCTTGCAGCTACGGTCGTGTGACCGTGTAAATCCAACGTTGCCTGCACCGACCAATGCCCGCGTTTGAGTTTCCGCAAAATATCGCCCGGTAAGCCCAAGCGAATAAATGAAATTAAATCACCGGTATCAATATCAGAATCCCAACCAGACGTGTCATTGAGCAGCTCTAGCGGCACGTTAGCTTCATCGCGATTATGCTGGGTGGCAATCGGCTTGGGTTTAGGCTTGGCTAAATTTGCACGTTCAGCCACTTTGATGGGTATTACACCATCAGTTGCCATTTCGGCACGGAACAATGCATCTTCATCTGGAGTAGGCATATGGATGGCTTTGAAACTAACAAGCTAATATCGCCGGGTGTTTTCAAGCATAAATGTGCTGAGACACCCGCCGATAATAGACTTTGTTAAAATTATGCGGGCAAACTCTCCAGATATTTATCAGCATCCAGCGCCGCCATACAGCCAGTGCCAGCACTCGTTACCGCTTGGCGATACACATGATCTTGAACATCACCCGCTGCGAAAACGCCGGGCACTGATGTTGCCGTCGCATTTCCTTTCAGGCCAGATTGGGTAACGATATAGCCGTTTACCATTTCTAATTTGTCTTGAAAAATCTCTGTATTTGGCTTGTGACCGATCGCGATGAAGCAGCCTTGTAGTGCCAAGTCTTTGGTAGTGCCGTCGGCTGTGGATTTGATTCTTACGCCGGTCACGCCGGTACTGTCGCCGAGCACTTCATCGAGTTGGTGATTCCACATGATGGTAACTTTGCCTTCTTTTTCTTTGGCAAATAAACGGTCTTGTAGAATCTTTTCTGCCTTAAATTTATCGCGGCGGTGAATAAGAGTGACGTGTTTGGCAATGTTGGTGAGATAAAGCGCTTCTTCGACTGCAGTATTGCCGCCGCCTACCACGCACACATCTTGCTGCTTGTAGAAAAATCCATCGCATGTAGCGCAGCCAGATACACCTTTACCAAGAAATTTTTCTTCCGACGGCAAGCCTAAATATTGTGCCGATGCGCCGGTAGAAATAATTAGCGCATCGCAGGTGTAGGTATCGTTATCGCCGACTAACGAGTAAGGTTTTTTGCTGAAATCGACGGTATGGATATGGTCAAAAATAATTTGGGTGTTGAAACGCTCGGCATGTGCTTGAAAGCGGGCCATTAAATCGGGGCCTTGCACACCCTCCGCGTCAGCCGGCCAATTTTCAACATCGGTGGTGGTCATGAGTTGCCCGCCTTGCGCCATGCCGGTAATGAGTACCGGATGTAGGTTTGCACGTGCCGCATAGACGGCAGCGCTGTAGCCAGCAGGGCCTGAACCTAATATGAGCAGACGATGATGAACGGGCGGTTTTGTTGCGGGCATAATTTTTCCTTAAATATTTGAAGCGACATTTTAGCTGATGAGATTGTGCCGAACTATGTATTTACAATCGGTGTTTTTTAATCTGGAATTACCGAGCTTGACTAAAAAGCGCCATAACAATTCAACCTGTGCCACAATTACTCTCATCATCTATCACTAGGACAACAATAATGCTTCGCTCAATTCCATTATTTAGCGACCTCACAGACGATGATATTGCCGTAATCACCGATCTGTCGGTTGATAAAATTGTCCCGCGTGGCACTGTCATATTGACCGAAGGTGATTTAGGTGATTCGCTATACGCGATTATTCACGGCCGCGTCAAAGTCTTTATCGGCGATGAAGAAGGGCGCGAAATTATTCTAAAAATTCTCGGCTCGGGCGATTTTTTTGGCGAGATGTCGTTAATTGATAAGCAGCCACGGTCGGCATCAGTGGCTGCCATCGAAAGCACGACACTCAAAATCGTTTCACATAATGCGTTTCAAGAGTGCTTAATTCGCGCACCACGCATCGCCACCACCGTGATGACCGCACTAGCGAAACGGCTGCGCGATGCGGATCGGAAGATTTCCACGTTAGCGCTGATGGATGTTTACGGACGTGTGGCGAATACGCTATTGGAATTAGCCATTGAGAGTGACGGCAAGTTGATCGTCGGCGAAAAACTATCGCAGCAAGAAATCGCCAATATGGTCGGCGCCTCGCGCGAAATGGTAAATCGGATATTGAAAGATTTATCCGAACGCGGCTATATCTCCATTGAGTCTAAACAAATCACCATTCACGACCAAAAATTACCGCCGAGTTTTTGACGGGATTTACCCTCGTGATGTCAGCGTAAATCACAAACAATCCCCTTATAATCGCTGTCTATGAATACAGCAGACAACGATATTTTTGACCCTATAAAGCCCGCAAAGCAGCCTGAAACCCTAGAGTCCACGAGGGTTTTGAAGCTATTGCGTGAGGCAGGCTGGATTGTGTTTTTAGCCCTTGCTATCTATTTGACGCTTATCTTCGCCACCCACAGTGCGCGCGACCCAGGTTATTTTTTTTCAGGCTCAAGTTTCGTCATGCTCAATAAAGGTGGTGCGGCGGGCGCATGGTTGTCAGATTTTTTGCTAGGGCTATTTGGGTTGTCGGCTTGGTGGCTGGTGGTATTGGCGGGCTATGCGGTTTTACGCTTATTTAAGCGGGTTGAATCGTGGAGTGTGTTTGACCGACGCAATCTTGCCATCGCAATGGTAGGCTTCGGCGTGCTCATCATGGCCTCAGCGTCGCTCGAAGCGCTCCGGCTTTACTCGATGCCAGTTGTCTTGCCGAACGGCGCGGGCGGTGTGATTGGCGGCTTATTCGCAGGCGGCATTGAAAAATTATTGGGCTTTGTCGGCGGCACTATCCTACTACTAGCCACCATTGCAGCGGCGCTATCGATATTCAGCGGGCTATCGTGGATACGCTTGTCTGAGCGCTTAGGTGCTGGCATGGAATGGGCGTACTTTTTGATTAAGGGCAGAGTTGAGGCCAAACGTGATCGCGAAGTGGGTGAACAAGCGGTAGTGGCGCGTGAAGAAAAAGTGGAGGAGATGCGGCGCGTGATCGAAGACCACCCGCCGATCAGGATCGAGCCTACGGTTATCGACATTCCGCAATCTGAGCGCATGATTAAAGAAAAACAAGCGCCGCTTTTTTTGGATATGCCCGATTCACCATTGCCACCAATTTCACTTCTTGATCCGGCGGATGCCGTTATTGAGCGGCCGTCGGCAGATGTGCTCGAATTCACCTCGCGTTTGATTGAGCGCAAATTGCTCGATTTTAACGTCAGCGTAAAAGTGGTCACAGCCTACCCAGGTCCGGTGATTACCCGTTATGAGATTGAGCCAGCCGTCGGTGTAAAAGGCTCAACGGTATTAAATCTTTCTCGTGACCTAGCACGCGCGTTGTCCGTCACCTCTATTCGTATTGTCGAAACCATTCCGGGCACGTCCCACATGGGCTTGGAACTGCCGAATCCTAAGCGCGAGATTGTGCGCCTATCCGAAATATTAGGCTCTTCCGTCTATGGCGATATGTCATCTAAATTAGCCATTGCGATGGGTAAAGACATCGCCGGCCGCGCGGTCGTCGCTGACTTGGCCAAAATGCCGCACGTGCTGGTGGCTGGCACGACTGGCTCAGGCAAGTCGGTCGCGATCAACGCGATGATATTGTCACTCGTCTACAAAGCCACCGCCAACGAAGTGCGTTTGATCTTGATCGATCCAAAAATGTTGGAGTTATCTGTTTACGAAGGCATTCCGCATTTGCTAGCGCCGGTGGTGACTGACATGAGACACGCTGGGCACGCGCTCAATTGGTGTGTGGCCGAAATGGATCGTCGTTATAAATTGATGAGTGCGGTGGGCGTCAGAAACTTAGCGGGCTTCAATACCAAAGTCAAAGACGCAAAAGATAAAGGAGCCGCAATACCGCACCCTTTCTCACTCACGCCAGATGCGCCCGAGCCGCTGGAGCCGTTGCCGCTGATTGTGGTGGTGATTGATGAGCTTGCCGACATGATGATGGTGGTCGGTAAACAAGTTGAAGAGTTAATTGCGCGGCTTGCGCAGAAAGCACGTGCTTCCGGTATTCACCTCGTGCTCGCCACACAGCGCCCCAGTGTGGACGTAATTACCGGATTGATAAAAGCCAACGTGCCCACCCGTGTGGCGTTTCAAGTGGCCTCCAAAATTGATTCGCGCACTATCCTTGATCAACAGGGGGCGGAGGCGTTACTGGGGCAAGGCGATATGTTGTATCTACCATCTGGTACTGGTATGCCGCAGCGTGTACACGGTGCGTTTGTAAGTGACGCTGAAGTCCATCGCGTGGTACAACAACTTAAAACCCAAGGGGAACCCGCCTACATCGAAGGCATCCTCGACGCACCCGAGGAGGGCACGGCGGAGGCGCTTGGTGGTGAAACTGGCGCAGGTAGCGGCGTCGAGAAAGACCCGCTTTATGATCAAGCGGTACAAGTCGTACTACAAAACAAACGCGCCTCAATTTCGCTGGTGCAACGTCATTTGCGCATCGGCTACAACCGCGCCGCACGCTTACTCGAAGATATGGAAAAAGCGGGACTAGTGTCGTCAATGGGCGGCAGCGGTAATCGGGAAATATTGGTACCCAATCGGGTGGAGTGATGTGTGCGCGGAGTGGGCGGTTGGCGCGTTTAGGTTTTGGGACCCGCTAATTTGAACCGCCGATGAACATTGAAGCCGACCAAGCTTTGGAACCGCCGATGGACACTGAAGCGAACCAAAACTTACAACCGCCGATACACACCGATGCACGCCGATAAAGGCAACTACAAACCAAAACTATGAAAAATATCATTTATAAAATTTATTCTGCCTCATTTGCTTCATTTCCGCTACCTGCCTTATCACCTCCGTCCGCCCCTATCGGTGTTCATCGGCCTTCATTGGCGGTTGCGTTGTTTTTACTTTCGTTATTTACGCTTCCAGCGCACTCACAAACTAACGCCATTGAGCAATTTCGCGCCTTCGTGCAATCGACCCAATCCGCGCGCGCTGATTTCACCCAAACCACCACCGACGCCAACGGCAAAGTTGGCAAGCCGCAAACCGGTAACGTGCAATTTCAGCGCCCCGGCAAATTTCGCTGGGTGATTGATAAGCCGGCGCAAACCATTATTGGCGATGGCAAGAGAGTCTGGCTCTTCGATCAAGATTTGAATCAAGTCACCATTCGCAAAATCGAAACCGCCTTCTCATCCACCCCCGCCGCATTACTCGCCGGACGTGCTGAAGTTGAAGCCGCCTTCACGCTCGTCGCTGGCGGGCAATCAGAAGAATTAAGCTGGGTAATCGCCGAGCCCAAACAAAAAGATGCTGGCATCGAAAAAATCCGTATGGGCTTTCTCGCGAATGACCTGCGCAGGATGGAGCTAGCCGACGCCTTCGGCAACAAAACTCGCATCACCTTCTCCAAACTAGAAAAAAACCCGAAGCTAGACGCGAAAATATTTACCTTCGTGCCGCCTAAGGGGGCAGATGTGGTGGGCGAATAAAAAGATAAAGCCGCCTATCGGCGGGTATTTTAAGCCTAAATTAACTGGAAATACCCGCCAATAGGCGACTTTACTCCATTTGCAAATCAATAGTTTATTTGTCCACCACCTATTGTTGTCATTCCAAACGGTTTCTTGTGAGGAATCTCATCCGCGTGATTGGCTGAGAAACAAGAATTTATGTGTTTGAAGCGGATAAAATTCCTCGTCGCAAGATAAAGCCTTGCTCTGTCGGAATGACAACATTTTGGAGTTGATAACAAAATAGTTATTTGATTTTTGATTTAGAAATCGAGTTACTTATTTTAAGCAGGACGCATTACCTTCACGTCAGGGAAGCCCATTAGCTTCAGCACGACGTAGCTTACGGCAGCCTCGCCTAGTTCATCGGCGACGCAAATAATCTCCGCGTAACGCGACACGCCAGCCTTGGCGAGCAAATTCCAAATGTCGTTTGCGGCCTTTGGGTTGCCTTGTTTGTCGAGCAAGTCTGTGTAGGGTATTTCGATGACGTTGCCATCAGGTCTACTCGACGATTTTAGTTTTCCTGCCACGAGGATAATGCGCGGCGGTGACGCTGGCGTCTTCGCGGTTTTCGCTATATCGGGTGCGACCAACACAGCGTTTCGCAGGTGCATAGCATCGGCCACATAGCGTTGCACGCGAACCGGTGGCAACGGCGTAGCAGGTGTGGTGCCGTCCCGCTTGAGCGCATTTACCGTAGGCAGCCCCGCAAGGGCCCAATCATCAAACGAACCTACGAGGATTGACACCTTAGCGTGACCTAATTTTTCTAATGCCAGCATCGCTAATGCGGCATCTGGCGTAATGCCACCATCCGACACAATTACCACCTCATCTGCCTGTACCAAGCCCGCTTGGCCAATGACATCGGCTAATGTCTGTGGCGATGCTAAGTGCGATTTAAACTGTACAGCCGGAATCGCTAACGAGTGCGGGATGAAGCCGCGTGCGCGAACGTCAGCCGGACGAACGTCAATAATATTTAATCGACTCGAATCCATCATGCGCATCATGTCGCTATTCCAGCCGTTGACCCATTGCGCGGTGCGAATGCGATTCGCTTGGGCATAGGTCCAAAATGGCAGTCCACGATCATCACGTAGCCACTCACGTTGTGAACCTTTAAAAAGTTTCACATCTGGATAGCCAAGTAAAAATTTCGCGGCAAAAAACGACAAGCTTGCCGCCACACCGCCACCACAATATGTAATGACCGAACGGTTGGACGTGATAGCAAGCCGGTTGAGCATCTGCCGAATATCCGAATTAGATTTGAACGTTTTATCGGGGTTAAAAAAATCATTGCTCGGCATCATGATTGCATTGGGCACATGGCCAGGACGATCAAAAAATTTTGCCCCGCCATAGTAGTACTCGGCATCAAGCCCTTCGACCAACACGCTTGTTCCATTGGCACCTGAGGCGCTGACAAATTCAGCAAGCCGTGCACGCGCCGACTCTCTCATACCCTTGTGGACGATGTTGCCGATGGCGGGCATCTTGGTGGGCGCCATCGAGGTTGCACCGCCTGCCGCTTCCCACTTCGCCAGACCGCCATCCAAAATAAAAACATCTGCTATCGAAAAGCCGTGATGGTACAGTTCGAAAAATAGGCTGGTTGCCATAAAAGTAGCGCCCTCGTCGTAGAGCACAATGGTTTTGTCGGCGCTTACGCCCCACGAACGCACCAGTTGCTCCATCGCCGCCGGGCTAGCGTCACGACTACCGAGCGCAAACACGTTGGCGCTGATGGCACCCGGAATATGCTTCGCCGCATAAAGCTGTTGGAATGACGCATCAATAACAACAATATCGTTTCGAGAAATATTCATCTTCAGCCATTCCACATTCACTAGCGGCGTGCTGTGGGGTGTTGTGCGTGGCGATGTTTGTGCATCCGCTAGTGGGATAAACATCATTAGTACTGCACTAAGCAGCATCACGATCCAGACAAATATGCCTCGTTTAGTATCCATTACAGCCTCCGTTGATTGAACATAAAAACGCACTTTGTGTGCTCGACTCAACAAACTCAACGGCCAAACGACAAGCCACGATCAGGGCGGATAAGTGACGATGGATGACGATAGCAATCAACTTGACTGGTACACTAACCTTGGTTAGTCTGGTCACCTTTGTCAGTGAAGAGTACATAAATGCATACCGTTAACATCCACGACGCAAAAACACAGTTATCAAGCCTGATTGAAAACGCGGTGAACGGTGAGTCGTTCATTATTGCGAAAGCTGGCGAGCCGCTAGTCAAAGTCACGAGGCTTGAACCGCACTCGCCATCATCAGCGTCTAGGCTTTTTTTAACAGGCCAGATTAAAGTGCCGCCGGACTTTGACAGCATAAACGCGGCTGAAATTGAGCAACTATTTTATGGCGCGTCGACTGAAGCGACCGCAGCAATATCGGCGAAGAAGCCGTGAAATACTAGCTCGATACGCATGTGTTGCTTTGGGCGGTAGCAATGCCAACACGGCTACCGAAAAAAATTCGTCAGCTACTAGAAGATCAAAATACAACGCTTGTCTTTAGTGCGGCAAGCCTGTGGGAAATATCCATTAAGAATGGCCTGAACCGTGCTGACCTTAAGATGGAGACAAAGGTGTTGCGCCGCGAATTAATTGAGCGTGGCTATGTTGAGCTTGCCATCAGTAGTGAACATGCCATTAACATCGAAAGCTTGCCACGGCTTCACAAAGACCCATTTGATCGTTTGCTTATTTCTTATCCGATTGTAGAAGGAATCACGCTACTCACCGCAGATAAAATGGTTGCCACTTATCCAGCACCGGTGCAGAAAATATAAATGGTGTCGGCTAATGCGAATTTAACGTTTTTTAATTAGAGTCGCCCACTGGCGGCTGTTTTCAGCCGATAAGCCTTCAAACTACCCGCCAATAGGCGACGTTAAACTTTTACCTAACTCCTGTGACTGATCTATTTACATCACCGACATATAAAAAAATAGCTCGCGACGCGCCGCTCGCCGAGCGTTTGCGTCCGACATCATTGGCGGATGTGATTGGTCAGCAGCATTTAACCGGGGAAGGTATGCCGCTTAAGATTGCGTTTGATTCGGGCAAGCCGCATTCGATGATTTTGTGGGGGCCGCCCGGCGTGGGTAAAACCACTATTGCGCGGTTGATGGCAAACGCATTTGAGGCCGATTTCATCGCGTTATCGGCGGTGCTGTCCGGCGTGAAAGAAATACGCGAGGCTATCGAGCGCGCAGAGATGAATCGCACCAACTTAAACCGACGGACAATTTTGTTTGTCGATGAAGTACATCGGTTTAATAAGAGTCAACAAGATGCGTTTTTGCCGCATGTGGAATCGGGCTTGGTGACGTTCATCGGCGCAACAACTGAGAATCCGTCATTTGAATTGAACAATGCGTTGCTATCGCGAGCGGCGGTGTATGTACTGAAAGCGCTGGATGAAAATGCGTTGGGGGAAATGTTTGATCGGGCAATTGCACACGTTGGTGCGAATGAGGCCGCTGCGTCAAATGCGGCAACAACGTCGCCATTAACGATTAGTGTGGACGCCAAAGCGCGCATCATCAATATGGCCGATGGCGATGGTCGGCGGTTATTAAATTTGGTTGAGCAACTGGGTGTTGCTGTTGAAGCACAATCAATTACGGAAGTAACCGTCGCCTTCGTTGAGCAAGTGCTAGCACGCGCGGCGAAAAAGTTTGATAAGGGTGGCGATAATTTTTACGATCAGATCTCTGCACTTCACAAAAGCGTACGTGGCTCGGACCCCGATGCATCGCTTTACTGGTTTTGCCGCATGTTGGATGGTGGTGCGGATCCGCGTTATCTCGCGCGGCGGTTGATTCGCATGGCGAGTGAAGATATTGGCCTGGCCGACCCGCGTGCGCTCGAAATAACGCTCAGTGCGGCTGAAGTTTATGAGCGGCTTGGCTCGCCTGAAGGGGAGCTAACCTTGGCCGAGGCGGTGATTTATTTAGCAATTGCCGCAAAATCAAACGCGGTCTACACCGCCTACAAAGCCGCCCGTGCGTTTATTGCCAATGATGAGTCGCGCCCCGTGCCGATGCATATTCGTAATGCGCCAACAAAACTCATGAAAACGCTCGGTATGGGCGACAACTACCGCTACGCACACGATGAGACTGATGGCTATGCCGCAGGCGAGAATTATTTTCCAGATGGCATGGCAAAGCCGGAATGGTACCAGCCAACTGAACGTGGCTTGGAGGCTAAAATTCATGAAAAACTTGCGCGATTACGCGCCCTTGATTCAAAATACAAGCCATGAATATTGCGACATATTTCCGCCGTGCGTTACTCACATGCCATGAGGCCAGCCGCTCCTCCTGAGCCGAGCTCACGTTTTTCGCTTTTTTTCGTTCAAACAAACTTTTAATCGCTGTCACGCTGACAGAGCCGCTTTTGGGCTCTAATCCATCTCGTCCGCGATGGTGATAGCCAATAGCGCATTAGATTCCTCACAAAAGATGTTCGGAGTGACAATAAAATTTGTTCTTCGTTTTCCCGCAAAAAAATCATCAAATCCTGTCATTCCGACAGAGCCGTTTTTTGGCGACGAGGAATCTTCTCCGCGTTAGGCAATAGCTCGTCGCGGATAAGATTCCTCACAAAAGATGGTTGGAATGACAAGTCCAAATGATGGCAATCTCAATTTCTATTCGTAAAGATCAATAAGGCTCACCATGCTAGATATTCAACTTCTCCGCAAAGATTTACCGCAAGTGATCGCGGGCCTTGCACGCCGTGGCGTTGCCTTTGATGAAGCTCAATTTCGTTTGCTCGAAGATGCCCGCAAGAGGCTACAAATTCGTACCGAAGAATGTCAAGCCAAGCGGAATACTATTTCCAAACAAGTCGGCATCTTAAAAAGTAAAGGTGAAGACGCGTCGGTATTGATGAATGAAGTGAGCGGCATTGCCGATGAATTGAAAGCCAATGAATTGGCACTTGGTGAATTGCAAATTAAGCTCAACCACTTTTTGCGCGTGATTCCCAACATCCCGCGCCATGACGTGCCATCTGGCAACAACGCCGATGACAACGTGGAAATCCGCAAACACGGCGCACCGCGTCAATTCGATTTCACCCCCAGAGACCACACTGATATTGGCGAGGCTCTCGGCGGTATTGATTTTGAAACCGCGACTAAATTAAGCGGCTCACGCTTTTCAGTGCTCAAAGGCGGTGTGGCCAGACTGCACCGCGCACTCGCGCAATTTATGTTGAATGTTCACACCGAAGAGCACGGCTACACCGAGGTTTATGTACCTTACATGGTGGATTCTGCGTCAGCTGATAGCGTGTCGAGCCTAGCAAAATTTAAAGACGATTTATTCAAAATCGAAGGTCGTGATTTGTATTTAATCCCGACCGCTGAATACCCCGTCACTAATTTTGTACGCGACACCATCGTTGACGCGAAACAGTTACCGCTCAAATTCGCCTGCCACAGCCCGTGCTTTCGTTCAGAAGCAGGTAGCTACGGCAAAGACACGCGCGGCATGATTCGTCAGCATCAATTCGATAAGGTGGAGATGGTGCAAATCGTCACACCGGACAAATCAACCGAAGCGCATGAAGAATTAACCGCGCACGCTGAAGCAATATTGCAACACCTTGCGTTACCGTATCGCACCATGCTGCTTTGCACCGGCGACATGGGCTTCTCCTCAGCCAAAACCTACGACCTTGAAGTGTGGCTACCAGCCCAAAATACCTACCGCGAAATATCCAGCTGCTCAAACTTTGAAGCTTTCCAAGCCCGCCGCATGATGGCGCGCTTTAAAAATGCGGCGGGTAAGACAGAAATATTGCACACCATCAACGGCTCAGGCTTGGCGGTGGGGCGTACCTTGGTGGCGGTGCTGGAGAATTATCAGAACGCAGATGGTTCAGTAAGCGTGCCTACTGTGTTGCAACCGTATATGGGTGGGTTGGAAAAAATAGTCGTCCGCTAAATTGATATTGGCGATCAAGCCAATACCAGCGCGCAAACGAGTTATTAAATTCAAAAAAGACGTTTATTAAAACTCGTGTAACGACGGGCACTTTCAGCCAATTTTGGCTGAAAGTGCCCGTGCAGCGGCGACTTTGTAATTTAGCTTAAATCGGATTTTAATCTGCATATATTCCGATTATTAACAAAATAACGCTTGCAAAATACTTTTTGCCCTGATAAATTATCCAGCAGTTATTCCGATAATTCAGATTCGAGGGCAATATGAACACATTAAACAAAGCTGATGCACGTCAAACGCTAGAGTCCTTACGCGCGTCGTTAACGCCCAATGACCACCAAAAATTGAGTGTTCTGATTGAGCGGCTCGATGACACCGATTGGTCAATCAGCGTAAAAGACACGCTAACCGCACTCTATCCCCGCGCCATACATGAAACCGCGACAAAAAACTTCAGCGAGTTGGTTAAGCGACTGACAATCGCGAGCAAAGAGGCAGGTCAAGACTTCCAGCTTAAGGTCGATGGCGGCAAAAAACTCGGCCCCGAAAGTCGGCGCGTACAGTTTGTTGGCGCAGTCGATATCGCAGGCAGCGCGGAAACCCCTGATCTCAATAGCGTCCTGCCTGTGCTGCTGCAAACGCAACGCGGACAGGTCCTCGCACCCATCGTCTTGCTGACTGCAAACGACAACGAGACGCGGGCGGTATTAGATGTGTTTCTGGGTGGCAAGCGCCCGAAGCATGTGACCCACGATGGGCTTTTGTACAACAACCTCGGTATTCATGGCGGCTACGAGGTATTTCACACTACATCCGAAATGGGCAGCAATGGTCCCGGTGCCACGCAACAGCGCACTCATGAGTTGATCGACCATCTCAAGCCCCATGCCGTTATTGCGGTGGGCATCGCTTTTGGCGTCGATGAAACCAAACAAAACATTGGCGATGTGCTGGTCTCAAAGCAACTGTCTCTTTATGAAGCACAACGCGTTGGTGGCGAGTTCACTCATCAACGCGGCGATACCGCAACGGCTTCAACCATATGGTTACAACGCCTGGGCAGCGTCGATGCATCAAATCAACTTGACATGCCAGCGTGGCCAAAGGTGCGCTTCGGACACATGATTTCCGGTGAAAAATTAGTTGATAACGCGGAGTTCAAAAAGTCACTGCTTAAGCTTTACCACGGGTCTCGGACCGGCGATGGTACGAATATGTCTGACACTGAAAAGCACGAAATCATCGGCGGTGAGATGGAAGGTGCCGGCCTCTACGTCTCAGCGACCCGCAAAAAAGTTGATTGGATCGTGGTGAAGGCCATCTGCGACTGGGGCGAAAACAAGGCGACGGATAAAGATAAAAACCAGCGTCTCGCCGCATACAACGCCGCATGGGTGGTAAGGACGGCAATTGACCCAACCAGTACCCAGCCTGCCCGTACACCGCTAGAGCCTTCCGCCGCAGAAATGGGGCTAAAAGACATGCACGACGCCGGGTGCTTTGTGCCGACCCGTGCCAACCACGCCAATATGCTGAAGGATGCGCCAGGCGTGGATGGTAAACGCAAATTTGAAATCGCGGATTCAGGCGAGGGCGTAAGTGTGATCGAGCATTTACACGCATGGGTTCGCAACCAGACTGGGCGCCCGGTATTTGCGCTGCTTGGCGAATACGGTATGGGTAAAACCATCAGTTGCCAACAT
>Ga0209490_10000796_pt1 | contig 31217 bp, 26 predicted proteins | sample MAT06_FD_187209 | JGI IMG/M metagenome (GOLD analysis project Ga0209490, IMG submission 187209) | Freshwater microbial communities from Lake Fryxell liftoff mats and glacier meltwater in Antarctica - MAT-06 (SPAdes) (version 2) | ecosystem: Environmental > Aquatic > Freshwater > Ice > Liftoff...
CTAAGGGGCCATCCCATCCGAGTGATCCAACCAACTCTTTTTTCGTTTCCGCCATCGTATCAATCAATTCAGTATGAAAGCGCTCCCATCCGAGCGCCGCCATCGATTTAGTATTGATCTTTGTGTCGCGTTCATGCCAGGGCAGCGAAGTCGCAATTTTAACTGGAATAGCTTCTAATTCGCGCTCTGCGATGGCAATGGGGGCGTTACTAACGGCGGAATAACTTAGGCCGCTATTCGTGAAATCTGATGGGCGTATCGCCGGAGCAGGAGGAGGGGCGAATTCGTTTCGCATCCAGCCACCTTGCATGTTGGCACGATAGGGCGCGCGTTCACGGTAACGGCTGTAGACGTAGCGTTGAATGGCTGGATAATCCATCACTTCGATTGAATGTCCGGTGCGAATCCGGAGCGCAATCTTTTCGCCCGGTGCCATTGGTTTTGGACTGGATGACATCGTATCCAACGGATAAACGCCACGTTCCGAGGTGGCGAAATATTCTTTTTCGGTTTCGCCAAACCACAACGGACGCAAACCGAGCGCATCCACACTAAAAACGACCATATCGCCAAGGCGTGCTGCGACTGCGGCGGGGCCTTGGGCAAACGGGCCAAATGCCCGCCGCATCTCGCGGTACATCTGATGCACTTCGGGAACATTGTTCATTAAATCATGATTGTGGGGCGGGAAGATGTATTCCATTGCTTCGACCAGATCAAGGCCATAACGCATACACAACGCTTGCAGCGCACGATCGACATCTTGCGAGTCGGAATTGTTCGGGTCAAGCGGGATGTTAAGCATCTCCGCTTCGAGTTTAAAACGGCTGATCGTATTAAATTCCCCATTATGACCGAGAACGCCGAAGGGCTGGGCGCGTTCAAAAATGGGATTGGTGTTTGTCGAGTAACGTGCATGACCCAATGTAACAGAAGAGGCGTAATCTGGGTCGCGCAGTTCAGGATAATAACGACGGAGAATTTCGACAGTCCCCTGCACTTTATAGACGACACTCCGCGCCGAGAATGACGGAAAATGAACGCCGAGTGTGTCTTCCAGACGCACTTGTAAATCGAACAAGGTGCGGTCTAATTGCGCGGTGGCGACTTGCCCATTGAGGCCAGCAATTTGCCAGAAAACAGGTTCGTTTTTCTCGGCATTTGGGCCTAATACGGAGCGATTGACTTTGCCTGCTTGGTCAATGAGGACATGCAGACCCGCTTGAGTAATTTCGCGGCAGATTTGATCGACTAAAGTTGAAGAACGGGCGCGATCAGCGGCGGGGATCATGACATGCGCGACCCAAAAGTTACGATCAGTGGCTAGGCTAGAACGTAAGCCAGCGCGGGAAAGCCATTTTGACCAAAGTTGGCGCGGAATGTCCGTGAGGATGCCGACTCCATCGCCTTCGCCGTCGATATAGCCAGTACGATGCCCCATACGGGCGAGGCCTTCGATTGTTCTTTTAACGTTGCCATGTGTGGCTTGTCCACCTTTGCGGACGGCGCAGATCAGGGCGCAAGCATCGCGCTCCTGCGTGTCGATGAGATGCAGTTCATCAGCGGAACACTGATCGGGGGTGTTATCTTTCTGCAAGGGTGAATCTCCTTGAAGACTATAAGTCAAGAAATTAATAGCTAGTTGGTGAATGAAATACGGTGCATCCAAAGGGTGCTTTATGAACTACTGACAAAAGCAAACCCTATTTCTTTGACTTAATTTAACAAAAAGTGGGGCAATTCTGTACGGACAACCTGCTAGAGATTACCCACATTGGTATGTGGTAAATTGCACAAGTGTCCGTACAAAACCTTAATTAAGGGCAAGTAAACGGCGGATAGTCAGCGCGAGGTGTAAAGCAAGGCGTGTTTCTGGACGGTTGAGATCAATTTGGGCGATTTCGTTAATACGGTTCATGCGGTACAGCAAAGTGTTGCGATGGACGATGAGCATTTCGGCGGTCTGGCTTAGATTGCCATGACAAGCAAAAAACGCTTCGAGCGTCTTAATTAAGTCCGCATGATTGCGATGATCGTATTCCAACAGTGTACCGAGGGTTTTATTCGTAAACGACATCAACTTGTCGCGGTCAGAAAGGCTTAAGATGAGTTGATAAACGCCCAAGTCTCCGATATAGAGCGGAATATCGGTTTGGAGGCGCACGGCTAGTTCAAGCGCTTGCACAGCATCACGGTAGCTGGAGCGCCATGCGGCGATGTCGCGGGCGGGTTGGCCTAAACCGACGGCGACACGGTTGTGCGGATACTGTCGCTGAATTTCGGTGCTGAAGGCATGGGCTAGTTTCATACTGTTATCAATTGGGTTTTCGGCATCGGTGGCGTGGAAAACCAAGACTTCGCCCTCGCGTTCGCGCTGCCAAACGAGCGCTTTGGCGCGATGGTTGTTGATGACGGTGTTGACGAGCGTTTCTAAACGGCGGTTGGAAGGGTTTTTCTCGTCAGGCTGCCAAGAGATGACGACGGCTAAGTGCATCTCCGTCATATCATGTTCAAAGCGCTCCCCTTGCCGGACGGCTTCCTGCTGGCTGACATCGCCAATCAATAAGCGATCAAGGAAAGTCCCGCGTAAGCGTTTTTCTGTATCGCTGATCGCTTTGGCTTTTGCCATTTCCAGGGCGCAAGCAGCGGCACCATGTTCAGCCACCAACAGATCAATATCATCCAAATCGGTATCGCGCCCGATGATGGAAAGATAACCGCGCCCAATTTCGTTGGTCACCACAGGGGCGACGAGACGGGCGATTCCCGGTGTCGGGAGCGATTGCATCAATACGGTGTTATCAAGCTCGGTCACGCGATACCGATCTTGAATTTCGACAGGCAGGTTATCGCCTTTCTTCAAGAACACCTCAATATCCTCCCACATGTTCACCAATTGGGGTTGTTCGGTGTGTTCCAGAATTCGCAACCGTTTATCTTGGATGACGACGGCTTTATTGGTCAACCGCGCCATCGTGTTAATCAGTTCCGCCATGCCTTCATTGCGCGACGAAATTTGTATCAACTGGCGATAGATTTGTGTGCCTCGGCGCTCTACTTGCACCTTTCGGTCAATGAGTAAGCTGACGATGGCTTTCTCTACCAGACGAATACGGCTGCTGGGAGGTAGGGTCAGCACAGGGATGCCATACGCTTTGGCCTCGGCAATAGCAGAGGGGGAGGCGGTATCGCCTAAGACGACTGCTGCCGCTTGTTTATCTGCCGCCCACCTTACGACATCAACATCAGTAATTTTCCGTGCGCCATTGCCCTCGTGGGCGGCCATCAAGACAATTTCACCTTGTTGGAGGGTTTTAGAGGCTGTGTTGTCTTCTGGATACACCACCGTCGTCCAAGTAACGGGGCGGTTTAATAAACCATCCCCGGCGACGACACGCGTACCGAGTGGAAGCGCTAATTTGCGTACATCTTCAACTGTAATGCGTTCTGATACGTCACTCATAAATTCCACACATGAATCACTCTATAAAGGTAAAATAAAAAGGGGCATGAAGTAAACCTACTGATATCAAGTTTCTCCGGTAATGACCCCTGCGCCAATTACGGCGGCGAAGGTGAGCAAGGCAAGACCGAGAAAATCTTGATCCCGATTGACTTGAATATTGATAAGCGCAAGAATAAGCATGAGCGTTCCGGCAATCCATGTAACCGGGCTAACGCGCCATTTGCGGCTGTATTGATAAACGCCAGAGCCGAGTAAAATTATTGCGCCGCTGGTAGGAACAACCCATTTAGGCACATTTTGTTCTGGTATGATATACAGCACAGCAAAAATCAGCACCAACAAAAACCAAGTAAATCGTTCAGTGCGTGCTTCTGCATCTGATTTTCTTTTTGATGCCACGTTGTTTCCTCCAAAAAATCTACGGCTAATTTACCCACTTATTTTATACAGCCAGACTCCTTACCAATAATTGTCGCCTAATTGGACAAAATACACAATATATTGAGTCGATATATTCATTTATGGAAATGGCTTGTGGATTGCGCTGTAATCAATTAAGGCTACAATCGAAAAATGCTGCTAATCAGAGTATAAGGATGTAATAATGGGCAGAAGATCCATCGGAGTATTCATCATCGCCATAGGGATATTGGGGGCTTGTGCGCCCGTTAATGTACCCACGCCCATTAGCACGATACAAATCGCACAAGTAGGATCAACGCCTGTTAGTGAGCCGACGGTGGTAGCTATTGCTGTTGATGGGACTTCTAACGTCACATCGGAATCGCTTCAGGTTCCACAGCCGACCTCTGAGATTAACTCGCCCTTACAAGTCGCTACCGTTGCGGCGGATTTTGTCTTGGTGACACCCACCCTCCCGCCGAGCAAAACACTCACGCAAACGCTCACGCCTACCATCACTGAGACATTGACTCCAACAATCACAATCACCCCGACGATTACGGTAGTGACGGCAACGGCTACAATGCAGCAGTTTCCGACGGCAGCAGTAACAGTCATCGCAGTTCCGGCGGTTGTGGCGCAGCCCCAAGCCATAGTATGTGATACAGCTTGGTTTTTCTCTATTAATCCATCACCGACGGCCTGCCCGATTCGTGCTGAATCCACTAGCGCTGGTGTTTATCAGACTTTTCAAAATGCCACGATGATCTGGGTGGGGCAGGAAGATGCGATTTATATCTTTTATAACGATGGCGTTTTCCCTTTATGGCAAGCCTTCCGCGATCCGTTTGACCAAGGTATGGTTGAGGACGATCCCGCCTATGCAAACGCGCCTTTGCCCAACACATGGCAGCCCCGACGTGGCTTTGGCTTGTTGTGGCGGACGAATGCCGAAGTGCGTAACCGTGTTGGTTGGGCCACCCTTCAATTTGAACAAGGCTACAGTGTGCAGGCACAAACTGCTCAGGACGGCACCTTTTTTGTGACGGATCCATCAGGCGGCGTTTATGCGGCGTTTTTCAATCGTGTCAGTTGGCAGCGCTATACCCAAGTCATTGGCTCTGGGAATTAGAGGACGTAAAGCATTTATGGCGCAGGACAAGCTGATAAAACGGATAGGGATTTTAACGGGCGGCGGCGACGCACCCGGTTTAAACGCGGTGATTCGGGCGGTGGTCTTGACTGCGGACAGCCGTTATGGATGGGAAGTTGTTGGCATTCGTGAGGGGTTTGATGGGCTGCTGGCTAGACTGCCAACTGTAGAACTGAATGCGGCGAATGTTCACGATTTATTGGCGCGGGGCGGGACGATTTTAGGCGCGGCGAATCGGGGCAGTCCGTTTTCTCGTCCTGTAGAAAAACCAGATGGAACGACGGAATATATTGATGTCTCGCATGAAGCGCTGGAAGCATTGGAGCGTTTGAATATTGACGCGCTCATCGTCGCGGGCGGTGATGGTACGATGGCAATCGCACATCGACTCTTTTTGATGGGTGCGCGGATTATTGGTCTCCCGAAAACTATAGATAATGACTTAGCCGGAACCGATGTCACGTTTGGGTTTGATACAGCCGTGAATACCGTGACAGAAGCGCTAGAAAAGTTGCAGACTACCGCCGAAAGCCATCACCGAACCATGATCTTAGAAGTTATGGGGCGGAATGCAGGCTGGATCGGCCTGTATGCGGGGATTGCAGGCGGGGCGGATGCGATTCTGATTCCAGAAATTCCCTTTGATATCGAAGTTGTCTGTAACAAAATTAGGGCGTTACAGGCCAGTGGGCGGCGTTACAGCTTAATTGTAGTGGCGGAGGGCGCAGCGCCCTTGGGAGGGCAGCAGCAGTATTATATCCAGACCTTCGACCAAAGCCGTTTGGGGGGGATGGGGTTTACCGTCGGTAATATGTTGACTGAGCGTATGATGTCTGAAGTGCGCGTGACCATTTTGGGGCATGTACAGCGTGGCGGACAACCCACGCCTCATGACCGCTGGCTGGCGACTGCTTTCGGCGCGGCAGCGGTCAATCTTGTTGCGGAGGCGCGATGGGGAGAAATGGTGGCCTTAAAAGGCAACCATATTGTACATGTTGCGATGGAAGAGGCCATCAAAATGAAATTTGTTCATCCAAAAGGTGATCTTGTGCAGGTGGCGCGTGATTTGGGAATTGTTTTTGGATAGCTCGTTACTTAGCGGCGTTCACTGATGAGTTTGTTGTAGCATCCCTGCCAAGCCTCTTCTTTGCGGGTGAACTTGGTGATTTTTACATCCGCAAAATAGGGGAACAACTTCACCATAAACTGCGGTACACGCCCCCATTCGTTCTGCATGACCAGCACCTCTAATTCGCCAGCCATTAAGCCTGCCCACTGCCAGCGCTGCCGAAATTCCTCGGCCTTCATCCAATAATCGCGCTTTTCCCATGCCAAAGCGGATTCATCAATGCCTTCTTCAATCTCACGTAGGCTAAAGATCAGCAGCGCGAACATATCTTTCGATTCATCGTCAATCGCGCTTTTCTGGCTTAGGCGGCGCAGCATCTCTGCAGATGTTCGCATCAGTTGGTTGCGGCGTTTGCCCGGTCCGTCAGTGTTGATGACCCGACTCATTCACAAAACTCCTTACAGGTTAAACGGACGTATGCCTTTATAAATGCGTCCACCGCTGATGGTTTTTAGAATGACTTCGGCGGAACGGCCTGTGTGCGAAGCCAATTCACGCGGGGACATCGGCAAATTATTATACTTCAGGAACACACGAAAAATACTATCGACTGTTGACGTGTGGGGATTGATAAAATTGGGGTCTTGGGCGGCTAGCTGAATGGCAAGGCGCAGTTCGTCTAACCGGAAGACTTCGCCCGTTTCGGGGTCAATATAATCAATTTGGCGATCTTCATGCGATGTGCCGATACGTTCACGCTGCTCCGGTATTAGATGACTAAGCATATAGGTGCGGAGGTCTTCGTCGCGGCTGCGTTCCCACCAATCAAAATCAATATGGAATTTCGTATCAATCGTTGTTCTTACAAGTGTACTGGGTCTACCCGGAACGGTCATAATTCCCCCTATTCATCGCGCAGTTTCCAGTAATCGCCACCCACATTTTGAAAATCGGGATTGGCTTCCAATGTGGCTAAAATCGGACCCGGCGGGCAGCGCCGCAAAACATTGACTGCACTGTAAATCGTCGTGGCATGGGCAGTCGCTTGTGGCGTTAATTTGCCTAAAGCTGGAATAATCATCCGCAAGATGGCGGCTAAACTTTTGCGCTGCTGCTGCGTAGCCTGAACAAGTGCATCCAGCGCTTCTAAATCATCCACCCCCAAAATCATCAAATCGTCATAATCTGCGCCAATGGCACGTTTGTTATTCTCGAATTGAATTTGATCGCCTTTGGGTAGAATGAGGCGGATATATTCGGTGCGTGGGCGATAAGCTGTAAAGTCAATACGAATTTTGCCAGGGGCTGCTTTACTTACGGTGATTTGGGCACCGATAGGGAGTTTGTGCTTGCTATAGAAAGCGCCTAAGCCATAGACATAATGTCCGCCGGGGACGACCCACCCAGTATATTCTTCGTCGTCCTGCCCATCAATGAGGGTAATCCAAATATGGGTCGTGCGACGGGCAGTTGGGAAAATATTGACCACCTGAGCATTTAACGGCAGTGTGCCGACCCGACGATGAGGATAAATCAGTGTAATTGTGCCTTCACTGCCTTTTTTCGCATCCAGCAATGAAAACTCATCATCAATTTCGGCTTCCAAGTTCAACATCGCTGGTGTGAGCAGGCTGCGGTCATAATCAATTGGCGTATAACGGAGCGCAGCGGGTGTGTTGAGGACTTCCGGCGGCTCTAAGCGGGTGAGATACCACAATACCTCACCTGTTGGCCCTACCTCATCAAAGCGGCTGTCTTGGTTCAGCCGATAATTCATTGAAAAAACTTGTAGCGACGTGGGGGAACTGCCGAGTCCGCCGACTTGCTCAAGGATGTTTTGTGTAGCAAGTGGCCCGCCGCCTGCAATATCGAGAACAGCTTCGGCAAGATGGAGATGGCCTTCGTTGACTTCCAACATCAAATCACGCGGGAACCAAGCGCGACCCATATAAATGAGTTCCTCCTCCTCCAACAGGCGTTCTTCTAATACTTGGATAATTTCTTCACCAGCCAAGTCGAAGATTTCTTCCGCGTTCAAGTCGGAATCGCTCATAAAGGCAGCGCTTCCATTCATATTTTCTTGGCTCAGCTTATGAGGCGTTAGGAGGCCAGCGGCAAATTCACGAATGATTTTAAGATCATCGTCAAATTCAACCTGAATGACATTAAAATCGCCATAGTCCGGGTTTAGGCCGCTGCGCGTATTTTTTATAGTGGCAGTGGCATAGGCCATTTGCGGAAAAACCAGCTTTTGGCCGATTTCATAAGCGAGGGCCGGATTATAAAGCCGCGCATCTTTATAGCGCTCTTCCAAAGCAGCAGTTTCCTGCGTTAGACGGTTTTCGATTAGGGTGAGGGCAAGTTGTTGGCTGGTAAGCGGGGTTTCTCTTTCCAGCAAGAGGGTTGTGATAGTTTCGATATCTTCCGCTTCAACCGTGAAATTGCGCGCCCAGTGATTACTCGGCAGCAAGGTAGTGCGCCTCCGAACAAATGGATAATAAACTCATTAAAAATGAGACAAATTTCAAACTGAAGTTTAATTATAACTGTAGATGTGGGTTTTGGGTAGAATTAATTCTTAGGTAACTTGGATAAGCGCCCGTTGACCCGCCTCCCATATCTAGGTTATACTTACCCTTCGTTATAACCCAGAGTATGTCAATCACGAGGTATAAACACAATGTCGACAAAAAGAACGTGGCAGCCGAAGGTTCGCCGCCGCAAGCGTGTACATGGTTTTCGTCAGCGGATGGAGACAAAGGGTGGTCGCCGGGTACTGAAGGCACGCCGCGCAAAAGGACGTTATCAGTTGACCGTGACCCCGAATCATGTGAAGAAAACCAACTGGAACGCGTCATAAGCCTTTAGGGTGAAACTAGGCTGGGATGCAGCAGCGGTTTAGACTAAGACAGTCGAAAGATTTTGCGCGTTTGCGCCAAGAAGGGCGTGTCTATCGTCATCCTTTCTTGGTGTTGAGTGTTGCACCTAACGATTTATCGCACAATCGATATGGGTTCGTCACAAGCAAGCACTTGGGGAATGCTGTTAAGCGCAACCGAGTGCGTCGTCTGCTACGCGAGGCCATCCGCCACCTGCATCCCCGGCTCAAACCGGGGTTTGATGTTGTTATGGTCGTGCGCGATCAATTAGTGGGTCAACCTTACAGCACTGTAGAACGTACTATAGTTGAGATGTTTCGTCGTTCATCAATGTTAGTCGAGAGCGAATAGGTACGTTTAAATGAAGTGGCTGGCGCTGCGGTCAATTAAGTTTTACCAACGGTTTATTTCTCCTGTGCTGCCTTCGAGTTGTCGTTTTTATCCGACTTGCTCCCACTATACCTACGAAGCTATTCAAATTCATGGGGTTATGAAAGGCACATGGATGGGGGTGCGGCGTATTTCGCGTTGTCATCCATTCAACCCCGGTGGATACGATCCAGTGCCTCCTAAGAAGGAGCTATAATTGAACATTCGAGCAATTTCTGCGCGGCGGCTAATTTTAATAGCCGCGCTTTTACTGATTTTAACCGCAACGGCTTGCGCCCCTGTGCGGCAGGGGACAGCGTGGCCTGATGTTTCTTTGGACAGCCAGAAAAACATTGTTGTGGCTTATGAAAACCGGATTGATGTGGTTAATCCTGCTACCCATTTACGTATTCCACTGCTTAATGAAGCGGGTGAGATACGGCGTGAAGATGGCTCAAGTGGCGATGTCTTAGATTGGGAACTTGCAGGCAGTTGGCCTCAAGGGGATTCGAATGTTCGATCCCTGTTTTATACTGCGCCTGTTTTTCTCAATGAAGATACCTTCCTCATCACGGATTATGCAGGATATTTACTGCGGGTGGATTATCCGACTGCGCGAATCGAGCGATCCGTGACCAAAATTGAAGGCAACATCGTTGCGGATGCAGCGGTGGATGCGGCGACAAACGCGCTTTATGTCCCATTGAGCGAACATGATGTTGTCGCCTTAGATATGGAAAATTATGATACGCGCTGGGTGTTTGAAACTGAGCGTGGTATTTGGTCTCAGCCTTTGGTGATTGACGGCATTGTTTACTTCACGGCAATGGATCATCATTTCTATGCGGTTGATGGGGAAACAGGGGAACAGCGTTGGAGCCTTGATTTGGAAGGCGCTTCTGCTGCTTCGCCGCTTTATGATGCTGAAAATGAGCGTTTTTATGTCGGGACGTTTGCCAGCAAAATCTTTGAAGTGTCGTTAGCGGGGGAAATCCTCTCGCAGTATGAAACTGAAGATTGGGTATGGAATACGCCGGTGTTGCAAGAGGGCATCCTCTATACGGCTGATTTAAGTGGTTACGTTTATGCACTGAATACCGAAGGTGGACTTTCTGAAGTGTGGAAGGCCAAAGCAACTTCGGCGGGTATCCGGCCTGCACCGCTGGTCTCCGGCGGGTATGCGGTAGTTGCTTCGCGTAAGGGTCAGGTTGTGTGGTTAAATCAAGCTGACGGCAGCATCGTTTTTGAACAAGATGTGGACGCGGAAGTACTATCCGATATACTGTTGATTGAACCGGGTGAGCCATCCACCATCAATGAGCCGCTGGTCATCATTAGTACAGCCAAAAATAGCCGCTTGTTGGTCGCGTTCAGTTTGGAAGATAGTAATCAGCGTTGGGTATATAGTCGTTAAAGGTTTAGGGGAGAGCATTTACCAATGTGGGATTTGATTATCAACCCCTTTGTTACGGTACTGACGTTGATGTATCGTATTTTCAACAACGATATCGTATTGGCGATTGCAGCCTTTACGGTGATTATTCGTTTGCTGACCTCGCCACTGCTGATTCAGCAGCAGCGTTCAGCAAAAGCGATGCAAGAGCTTCAACCTAAGCTCAAGGCATTACAAGAAAAACACAAGAATGATCGAGAAAAGTTGGCACAAGAACAGATGGCGCTCTATAAAGAGAATGGCATTAACCCATTGGGGGGATGTCTGCCGCTGTTGATTCAGCTTCCGATTTTGCTCGCGCTTTATTCAGCGATTAATCACGCACTTGGTGCATCGCCTTATCAATTGATCGACCTTTCAGGTCGTTTGCTGCTGCCGGGTTTAGATTCGCTCGTGCCGTTGGGTGATACTTGGGCGGGGATGAATTTAACCCGTCCACCTACAGCGAATCCCACGTATGCGCTGATTCTCCCTCTGCTTGTACTCGTCACAACTTGGCTTCAATCCAAGCTGACTTTGCCGGCGCCGCCGCCGCCAAGTGGAGATGGCAAGCCCGACCAAGCCGCCCAGATGACGCGCTCAATGACGACGATTATGCCGTTGATGTTTGGCTTTTTCTCGCTCCAGTTTTCCGTCGGTTTAGGCATTTACTTTGTCGTCTCTAATGTGGTCGGTATCGCCCAGTATACCTTGATGGGCACAGCCGAGTGGGGACGTTTGTTCGGACGTGACCCAAAGCCCAAAGAGATCACATCTGTTACCCCTTCCACCACCGAAAAGCGCGGCAAGCGTAGTGATCCTGTCGGGTTTACACCAGAAAAGGCCAATGGCACTGATACTGTCTCTAATGGCACTATGACTAAATCGCTCCCTTCAGGCGGTACGCCTAGCAAGAAAACCAAAGCCTCTAAAAAAGCTGGCGCGAAGTAAACTATTAAGCTGATTTATCTGCGCCAGCCGATTTAATTTGTGCTGGCGCTCGAATTTTTCGTAAAGGTGTTTGATTATGGAGCCCCTACCCTCAGTTGAAATAACTGGAGAAACTGTTGAAGCGGCAATAAATGCAGGTTTGGTCAAATTAGGTGTTGGCCCTGGTGATGTCATTGTTGAAGTAATTGATGAACCTAGCCGGGGTGTCTTTGGCATTGGTGCTAAACCCGCACGGGTACGTCTAAAGATGCTGCGCCCGCCGACACCCGCCCCTGTGGTTGTTCCTGCTGCTGTTTCCTCTCCACCACCGCCTGCCATTATCCTTAAACCTGTTTCCGCACAGTCTCATGCGCGTGTCACCCAAAATGAGGATTATACAGACTCCTATGACGATGAGGTGGACGAGGTTTATTTGGGAGATGTCGCCGAGGCGATTGATGCGCCGGGTGAGGATGGGGAAGTTAGTAAGCGTGTGTTGGTTGAACTTCTTGAACGGATGATGCTAAAAGCCGAGATCACAGTACGGCGAGCCGAGCCGAGCCGTCCGGGAGAAAGCGCGCCTTGGCTGCTTGATGTCAACGGGGCGGATATGAATAGTTTAATTGGACGCAAAGGGGAAACTCTGGCAGCCTTACAATATATTACCCGTCTAATTGCCAGCCGCAGATTACAGCGCCGCGCCAATATTATTGTGGATGTAGCGGGTTACAAAATGCGCCGTTCACAGCGTTTGCGTGAGCTTGCCTTGCGAATGGCAGATCAAGCGATACAAGAAGCTCGCACGGTCACGTTAGAGCCGATGCCGCCGAATGAGCGCCGTATTATCCACTTAACCTTACGCAATCGCAGCGATGTTTATACGAAAAGTACTGGCGAGGGCGACGCTCGTAAAGTAACCATCGTCCCAAAGTAATCTGATGATCGATTATCTTCTGATCGGTCATCTCACGGCAGATTTAACCCTTGATGGGCGGCAGCTTGGCGGCACAGTCTCTTATGCAGCCAGCACCGCCCACGCTTTTGGATTACGGGTCGGCGTGTTGACGAGCGCTCGGCAAGATGACCCTTTGCTGGATGAACTGCGGCAATGGGCGCAAGTTGTCGTTCTCCCCTCGGAACTCACCACGACTTTTGAGAATATCTATGGAGTAGCCGGACGCACTCAATATTTGCATGGTGTTGCTGCGCCGATTTTACCCGAAGATGTGCCTGCTGGTTGGCGCTCCGCACCTTTAGTTCATATTGCCCCAATGGCCGATGAAATACATGGGCAGGTCGTTTCATGTTTTCCGCAATCTGAATGTGCTATGTTGGTGACATTACAAGGATGGCTGCGGCGCTGGGAGGCTGATGGGCGGGTGCGGTTTAAGCGCTGGCATGATCGAGACGTATTGGAAGCAATTGATTTTATCGTGTTTAGCGAAGAAGATATTGCCGAAGCCCCCGATATGGAAGCAGAAATCGCTGAAGTCGCACCTTGTTTAATCGTCACGCAGGCCGATAAAGGTGGGAAAATTTACCGCGAAGGCCAATTTCAGCCCTATGCTGCATTTCCAGTGTATGTTCTCAGCCCAACGGGTGCGGGCGATATTTTTGCCGCGTCCTTTTTTATTTGCTGGCATTTACTCAAACACGATATAGACCGTGCGGTACGGGCGGCAGCGATTCTGGCAGGGCATTCGGTCACACGAAGCGGCTTGAAAAGCGCCCCGACACCGGATGAAATCCGCGCAGTATTAAACAGCGAAAGTTGATAAAAGAACGATGATTGAAAGAATTTTATACAACGGCAATATCATCACACTCGCGGAAGATGTACGGCGAGTGAGCGCTTTGGCAATCACCAATGGGCGCGTGATGGCAACAGGAAGCGACGACGATATCCTGGCGCTGGCAACCGCCGGAACCATTCGCCAAAATTTAGAAGGGCGCACCATTATCCCCGGTTTAACGGATGCCCATATTCATTGGCAGTGGACGGCACGCGCCTTGCAGGATGTCGATGTATTTGAAGTGCCGAGCAAAGCAGTGGCTTTAGAACGGGTCGCGGAACGTGTGGCGACGACTCCGACAGGGGAGTGGATTACGGGTCACGGTTGGGCGCAAGCCTATTGGCCTGATGGCGCGTTTCCGACTGCGGCTGATCTCGATACTGTTGCACCCGATCATCCCATTTACCTACGGGCGAAAAGTGGTCATGCGGCTTGGATAAACACCCGTGCAATGCAATTAGCAGGAATTACGGCTGAAACCCTTGATCCTGAAGGGGGACAGATCAGCCGCGATGCAAGTGGACAGCCGGATGGCCTTTTCTTTGAGACCGCGATTATGTTGGTTTCGCGCCATGTGCCTTCCCCTTCATTAGAGCAAACAGCCGACCAGATGGCAGCCGCGCAAAAATTGGCTTTAGCTTCCGGCTTAACGGGCTTTCACGATTTTGACAGCCAGAATTGTTTACGCGCATTGCAGCTTCTCCGCGAGCGCGGCGGCTTAGATATGCGCGTTGTCAAAAATATCAATAAAGAGTGGATTGACCATGCCCTCATGCTCGGATTGCGTCGGGGATTCGGCGATGATTGGATTCGCATCGGCGGACTAAAAATCTTCGCGGATGGGGCTTTGGGGCCGCGCACGGCTTTGATGCTGGATGCTTACGAGAACGAACCGCAAAACTTTGGCATTTCCGTCACAGAAGAAGATGAAATGCGCGAACTGGTGAGTAAGGCGAGTGCTGCCGGTTTGCCTGCGACGATCCACGCCATTGGTGATTGTGCGGTGCGGCGTGTCTTGAATGTATACGAATCTGTCCGTAAAGAAGAAGCAGCACGAGGCGAACCGAGAAATACCCGCCGCCATCGCATGGAGCATGTGCAAATCATTCACCCTGACGATTCGCATCGCTTGGCGGAGCTCAACATTATTGCGTCGATGCAGCCGATTCATGCGACCTCAGATTATGATATGGCAGATCGCTATTGGGGCGCACGGAGTCAATATGCCTATAATGCCCGCTTACAGATCGATCAAGGCGTGGTAGTCGCTTTCGGGTCGGATTCGCCGATTGATCCTTTTGAGCCGTTAGGTGGGATTTACGCGGCTGTCACCCGCCGCCGTCCCGATGGGACACCGAGTAAAGAGGGATGGTATCCCGATGCAAGGCTGACGATTGACGAAGCGCTGCGTGGCTTTACACAAGGGCCTGCTTATGCGGCGGGTATGGAAAATCGGCTCGGTAAACTTGCACCCGGCTACCTTGCTGACTTAGTTGTGCTTGATCGTGACCTTTATACGATTGCACCCGATGAAATTCTTGATGTCCAAGTTATGGCGACGATGGTCGATGGGCAATGGCGTTTTGAGGGGGTGTAAGTCACCTTAGAGTCTGTTAAAGAATGTTTGATAAGCGAGTATTCCTCAGTAGAATCATGATCTTAGATTTACAGTAAAATTCAAAGGTTGTAAGAAAATGGCAAACCGTCTCGGAATGAAAGTCGGTGATAGTGAACATCCTGTGCAAGGCGCTATGCTGCAAGTTGGGTCGCCTGCACCAGACTTTGTGTTGTTAACGCCGCGCTACTCACAACGTACATTGGCGAACTATGAGGGGAAAGTCAAAATCTTAAGCTGTATTCCGTCTGTCGATACGGGCGTTTGCTCCGCACAGACCCATCGTTTTAATAAAGAAGCCGCTGATTTAGGCGATGATATTGTCATTGTGACAGTCAGCGCCGATTTACCTTTTGCTTTAGGGCGCTATTGCGCCAATGAGGGCATCGACAAAACGTTTACCCTTTCAACTTCCGTTGACATGAAATTTGCTGACGATTATGGCGTTCACGATACCGATTGGCGTATCTGCCAGCGGGCGGTGTTTGTCGTCGATAAGCAGAACATCATCCAGTATGTAGAATATGTGCCGGACATGGGCAACGAAGTGAATTTCGATGCGGCGCTGAGTAAAGCGCATGAACTTATATAACTTAAGGACGAAATATGACCGATATGCGATTACAACGGCTGGCAGATGTGCTGGTCAATTATTCTACCAGCGTCCAACCGGGTGAGTGGGTGGGAATTTTGGGTGATGTCGTCGCTTTGCCTGCGTTACGCGAAGTGTATAAAGCTGTCGTTAAAGCGGGTGGAAATCCCACGCTTTTTATGAGTGATGAGCAGATGAGTCGTGGGTTTATGCGCGAGGCTAACGACGACCAAATTAGTTGGCTTGACCCATCGCAAACGCTCTACTATGAACAGGCCGATGTGTATATTCGCATTGGCGGGAACAGCAATACACGCGCCATGTCTACGATTGATGCTAAGCAGACACAGAAAATAGCGTCCTCCCGCCGGAGTTGGCTAGAAACACGCATGAATCGGGCTTCTGAAGGAAAATTTAAATGGGTGGTGACATGGTTCCCAAATGAAGCCAGCGCTCAGGAAGCCAATATGAGCCTTGAGGAATATGAGGATTTTGTCTTCAACGCCACTTACTGCGATAAAGACGATCCTGTCGCGGAATGGCGCAAGGTTTCCGCCGTGCAAGAAAGCAAGGTCGCGTGGCTTAAAGGGAAAAAGCACGTCAAATTGCAGGGGCCGAATGTCGATTTACAGCTTTCCATCGAAGGCCGGACGTTTATTAATGCCGATGGCAGTCGCAATATGCCGGACGGTGAAATCTTCACGGGACCAGTCGAAGAGTCGGTCAACGGCTGGATTCGCTATACTTATCCATCAATTGTAGGTGGACGGGCGGTTTCTGGCATTGAACTGCGCTTTAAAGACGGAAAAGTAGTTGAAGCGAAAGCCGAACAAAATGATGAGCTGCTCCAAGCGCAGTTGAACACGGATGCAGGATCACGTTATTTGGGCGAGTTTGCCATCGGGACGAACTTCGGGATCAATAAGTTCACAGGCAATATTCTGTTTGATGAAAAAATCGGTGGGACGATTCACACTGCCATCGGTGCGGGCTATCCCGATACAGGCAGCAAGAATAAAAGCGCCGTTCACTGGGATATGATCTGCGACATGCGGAATGACAGTGAAATCCTCGTTGATGGAGAATTGTTGTACAAAAACGGCGAGTTCATGGTTTGATTTTGTGACGACATAAAGGGCAAGTTTAACTGTAACTTGCCCTAAACATTGTATCTTTATCCAAACGTCAGTGTACTTTCCGGGTCTTTTTCCGCGAGTGCGCCGCGCAAGTCAAAGATTTGGTCGCGTAGGGCAGCCGCCTTCTCGAATTCAAGCGACTGTGCGGCCTTCTTCATCTCTTTTTCCAACTCTTTAATCATCTGTTGCAATTCAGACACGGGCATAGCGACGAGATCAAGCCCTTCACCTTCCGCCTCGCCTTCTTCACTCACCATCGTCTTGACACGATCCGTCAGGTCGCGTATCTGTTTGATAATGCTCGCCGGGACGATGCCGTGTTCTTCGTTATAGGTGCGCTGAATATTGCGGCGGCGTTCTGTCTCGTCTAGTGCGCGTTGCATTGAGTCCGTGATGCGATTGGCATAGAGAATGACTAAGCCCTCAATGTGTCGGGCTGCGCGTCCTATAATTTGGATGAGTGCTTGCTCTGAGCGCAAAAAGCCTTCCTTATCCGCGTCCAGAATGGCGACAAGCGACACTTCCGGTAAGTCGATCCCTTCACGCAGCAGGTTAATGCCGACGATGACATCATAGACACCCAATCGCAAATCCCGCAGGATTTCAACCCGTTCTAGCGTTTCAATTTCGGCATGGAGATACTGTGCTTTGATTCCCGATTCGTTGAGATAACCCGCTAATTCTTCTGACATACGCTGCGTGAGTGTGGTGATGATGGTGCGTTGGCCTTTCTTCACACGCAGGGCAACTTCTTGCAGCAAATCATCAATCTGCCCTTCAATCGGACGCACTGACGTAATCGGATCAAGCACACCCGTCGGGCGGATGATCTGCTGGACGACGGCTTGATTGACTGTGCCTTCGTAGGGGCCAGGGGTCGCGCTGGTGAAGATGGCCTGATTAATCCGTTCCTCAAATTCTTCAAATTTAAGGGGTCGATTATCTAACGCACTTGGCAGGCGAAAACCATAATCTACAAGATTCATCTTGCGCTGACGATCCCCGTTATACATGCCGCGAATCTGCGGAATGGTCATGTGGCTTTCGTCAATTACGAGCAGAAAATCATCTGGGAAGTAATCAATTAACGTGTGCGGTGGGCTGCCGGGTGGGCGTTGATCGAGATGGCGTGAATAATTTTCGATGCCGGACGCATAACCGACCTCACGAATCATTTCAATATCGTAGCGCGTGCGCTGTTCGATGCGCTGCGCTTCTACCAGCTTGCCCTCGTGCTTGAAGAAGGTGATTTGTTCTTCCAATTCCTGTTCGATGTCGTGGACGGCTTGCTTAGTCTTATCATCATCCGCAATGAACTGCTTAGTCGGGAAGATAGTTACGCTGGGATGTTCGGCGTAAACTTCGCCGGTCAGCGGGTCGAATTCGCTAATACGCTCGATCTCATCGCCGAACATGGCTATGCGGTAGGCGATCTCCGAATAGCCCGGATAGATTTCCAGTGTGTCGCCGCGCACGCGAAATGTACCACGATGTAAATCCATGTCGTTGCGGCTGTATTGAATCGTCACCAATTTGCGGAGGATGATGTCTCGCCGCAGCGTTGTGCTGCCTACGCTGAGTTCTACTTGTGCCTTCGCCCATGCTTGTGGGTCGCCCACACCGTAAATGCACGAAACAGAAGCCACAATCAGCACATCGCGCCGCGAGAGCAGCGAAGCCGTTGATGCCAGCCGCAAGCGGTCAATCGTCTCGTTAATCTGTGTTTGTTTGTCGATATGCAGATCAAAACGCGGGACGTAGGCTTCTGGCTGATAGTAATCATAATAGCTGACGAAGTATTCGACGGCGTTGTTCGGGAAGAATTCTTTAAATTCGGCATAAAGCTGTGCGGCGAGGGTCTTATTATGCGCGAGGACAAGCGTGGGCTTTTGTACCTCTTGCACGACCATTGCCGCCGAATAAGTTTTGCCTGTGCCAGTGGCACCGAGCAAGGTTTGATATTTTAGGCCGTTATGAAGACCTTCGACCAAGCCCTTAATTGCCTTGGGTTGGTCGCCAGTGGGCTTGAAATCGGATGCGATTTGAAAAGGGGGCATCGAGACTCCTTAATCGGAACATCAGTTCGGATGGGGATAGAACATTATAGCATATTTTTCGCCATCTGCCAGCGTTGGATTCATCCGTACCACTCTCCAATTTGCTGGATAGAATCGGCAATAACAACCTCGTTTTCGCCCCAAGGTTGGATGCGCCCGACATAGAAAACGTCGCGAGGACGAGGACGCATTGCAAGGGCTTCTCTCCCTTCTGAAATGCCGACGATGAAGCGTAATCCGGCATGACGACACGCTGCCATCACCCAAGGATTAACCCGGTCACTCTGATAATTGTATCCGCTTCCATAAGGTGTGATGAGCGCCCTTACGTCCGAGCCTGTCCGCTCATGAATGGTCTGTGCCGAAGTGACGATTTCAGCAATGTAATCATCATCATCAAAATTCGGGTTATCCAGATTGGAGTGATAGGCCGTGTGGCTTTCTAGCGCGATACCGTCCCTCAGCCATGTTGTAATTTCTGCCCATCGCGAGTCATCTTGTGGACAATCGGGGCGCGTGATGATGCCGAATGTGCCTCGGAAGCCATAATTAACGAGCGTGTTTTTCATGCTGGCAAAATGCTCAAAACTCGGATTGCCCTGTGCCATACACAGATCATCAATGGAGATCAAGATCGGCTTTTCCGGCAAGCTAAATCGCCCAAATAAGGCATTTTCTAAATCTCTATAGGTAATGCCTATATAACCTTCCTCGGTTAGATAATCCAGAATTTGCGGAAAGATGCGATGGTGACGACTGTGGAGCATGAGCGATGTTGGCATAGGGATCGCTTCGTCTGCTAGGGCAGCTTGGAAGGGCAGCGCCTGAGTAGTGAAGACTATCCCGCTAACTGCAAGCAGTTTTAGAAAGTCGCGTCGTTTGAGCGATGAGAGAGCCATGATGATTTAACCTAATGTTGTTGATGTCCTTCGTATGGTGTGAAATGTAAAAGGATTTTTATAAGCGCTTGCTGTTCGTGGGATGGGCGGAGGTCAATCGTCAGGAAGTGCGGACAGAGCAGGCTTAACACGATATAATCTTGAAAAATGGATTGTGTTAAAAGGTGAAATATGACTATTTCTTTCCAGCCACATGAACAGTTTGCCACCACTGTGCGCGGACTGCGGCGCGATACTCCGCCGATGAAGTTATATGAGAAAGCCAAAAAGTACGGCATCTGGAATCCGAGTGACATTGACCTGACCCAAGACAAAATCGATTGGCAAAAGCTCGCGCCGGATGAGCAGGATGTCATTTTGCGACTGACGGCACAGTTCCAGGCAGGGGAGGAAGCGGTAACGCTTGATTTGCTGCCGCTGATGATGACGATTGCTAAAGAGGGGCGCATCGAAGAGGAAATGTTCCTCACGACGTTTCTCTGGGAAGAAGCCAAGCACACGGATTTTTTTAGCCGCTTTTTGACCGAAGTAGTAGGTCATTCCGGTGATTTGAGCCATTATCATCTGCCGAACTATAAGGCCGTATTTTATGAGGCACTGCCGCAGGCACTTGACCGCCTCGCGTATGATTCATCGCCGGAAGCGCAGGTGATTGCCTCCGTCACGTATAACATGATTGTCGAAGGCGTTCTGGCGGAGACGGGCTATCACAGCTACTACACGACGCTGCGCGATAATCATTTAATGCCGGGGACGATGCGCGGGATTGATTTGCTCAAGCAGGATGAATCGCGCCATATTGCTTATGGCATCTATTTGATCTCGCGTTTGGTAGCGGAGAATCCGCATTTGTGGGAGGTGGCGGAAACCACGATGAACACGCTGCTTATGCCGGCGCTTGGTGTCGTAACGGAAGCTTTCGCCTGTTACGATCCAGTGCCATTTGGCCTTGATCTGGACACCTTTACGGCGTATGCGACAATGCAGTTCCAGAAGCGCTATGAACGCATCGCTAAGTCGCGCGGCGCGTCTTTAGAAGATGTGATTGTGGTTACGCAGGCAGCAATTGATGCCGATGATGCTTGAGGGTGTACTTATGGAGTTCACATAAAACTCCCTTAAAGATTCAGGAAATCGCCGTTGACACTGCTCTCCCGTTATGATACTATATTCAAGCGGGATAGAGCAGCGGCAGCTCGTCAGGCTCATAACCTGAAGGTCGTGCGTTCAAATCGCACTCCCGCAATTTTTCCTAAAACCCCCAAAACGGTGATATAGCTCAGTTGGTTAGAGCGAACGACTCATAATCGTTAGGTCCTTGGTTCAAGTCCAAGTATCACCAACTGATACCATTTTCAAATTGACCTTTTATAAGGTCTTTTTTTGTTGTATTGAACCTTAATCATGTTATACTCATGAATAAAATTAAGGTTCTAAAATGAAAAGAGAAATAAGAGAACAAGCGAGAGTATTGCGTTTTCAAGGTATGTCGGTGCGCGATATTTGCCTGACTTTAGGTGTGGCGAAAAGTTCTATCAGTTTATGGGTACGTGATATTGAACTTACACAAGATCAAGTCGAGAAATTAAAACAAAAGCAGCATTTATACGGCGCACAGCATGAAGGGGGACGGACAAACCGAAAAAAATATCTAGAGCTTAGAAAGATCTATCAGGAAGAGGGACGAGCCAGAGCTAAAGAAGGAAACCCTCTCCATTTAGCGGGCTGTATGCTTTATTGGGCGGAAGGCGCGAAACATAGAAATCGTGTCGTATTTGTAAATTCTGATGCCAATATGATGCGTATGTTTATTCGTTTTCTCCGAGAAGAATTCAATATCGCCAGTTCAGAGTTTTCTCTACAAATTCATTGTCATAATGTAGAAGATATACCGCGTATTGAGCAATATTGGTTGGATATATTAAGTTTATCTGTTTCCTGCCTGCAAAAAACGCAGGTTAAAAAGGGAAGTGATTCAAGAAGAAATATTTTGGAAAATGGCGTATGCAGCCTTAATTTAGGAAATACAAAGGTCGCTATGCACATTTTCGGTGCGATACAAGAATATGGCGGTTTTGAGAATCCGGCGTGGCTGTTTTAGCTTTCCAGCCGCACTAGATCGTCCCATGTTTCACGCGGACGAGTGATTGACCATGATGCGCCGTCTTCACTGACCATCACTTCGGGGGGACGTGGGCGGGCATTATAATTACTCGCCATGACCATGCCATATGCGCCGCTTGTCAACACGGCTAACAGATCACTTGGCTGCATTTCTGGCAGCAAAACCGCTTTTCCTAGTACATCGGCTGTCTCACATACGGGTCCCACAATATTGACGGGATGCAAATCACCATTGGATTGCTTCAATGGGACGATTTCGTGATGTGCGCCGTAAAGCGCCGGACGGATGAGTTCGGTCATGCTGGCGTCGACGATATAAAAAATTTCTCCGGCTTGCTGTTTCACATACAGAATTTCACTCACAAGTATTCCTGCATCCGCGATGATAGAACGTCCCGGCTCCAAAAGCACATCATAACCTTGTAACAACGGTGCAAGCGCCTCCGCAAACGATTTCCACTCCGGTAATGCTTCTTTCATCTGATAACCGACAGGTAGGCCGCCGCCGATATTGACCGTCCGAATATCACTATAAGGCGCGATCAATTCCAGCGCGATTTCAACCGCTTTAACCGTGCCTTCGGTATCATGAAGCTGGCTGCCGATATGGACGTGAATCCCAGCAAAGCGCAGATGAGGATACTCTTTTCGGTGCGCTAAAAGGCCAGAAATGACTTCTGCCGTTAGGCCAAATTTCGCGCCACCATGCCCAGTAGCGATATAAGGATGGGTATTTGCAGTGACTTCGGGATTCAAGCGCAGCGCGATTTGGGCAGATGTGCCAAGTTCGGCTGCGATGTCGTTAATCAACTGGCACTCACGCACATTTTCCACATTAAACCAGCCGACCCCTTGTTCAAGCGCGTAACGCAGTTCAGACGGGGATTTACCCACACCTGCGAAGACGATATTTTCGGCTTTTGCTCCGGCTCTTAATGCGCGGAAGATTTCTCCGCCGCTGACCGCATCAATTCCTACGCCAGCATGGATGATAGTTCGCAAAATGGAAAGATTGGCATTGGCTTTAGCGCTGTAATGGATGTGGGGCTGGATGTCATGAAATGCAGCTTTAAGACGATTCAGATTCGCCAGCACCCGTTTTAGGCTGTAGATATAAACCGGCGTGCCGACTTGCGTTGCGATTTCGGCGACGGCGATAGAGTCGCAGTAAAGGGTATTGTTTTTATATGCGAAAGACTCATTGAGCATATTTTATTTTAACCCTAACAGTTCAAAAATCGGCACGCTCCCAATCCCTTTGAGCGTCACAGGCTCTAAGGGATGTACCTGTGCATGTCCTTCAATCATGTCGCGTGTCATCTGGTCGATGATGATCTGCTCGGCAGAGGCAGCACTGCAAAGCCGTGCGCCCAGATTCATAATCCGTCCCATCGCGGTAAAATCCGTGCGAATCGGCGGACCAAACTCACCCGCAATCACTTCGCCCGAACTTACGCCAATGCCCATATCGGGTAAATGCTTGCCTTGCGCTTTCAGTTCTGCCTGAATATTAGCATGGACAATCTGCATTTCTACGGCGGCCTGTGCTGCATGAATGGCATGATCTTCCATACGAATGGGGCTGCCGAAAAGGGCAATCACTTGATCGCCTACAAATTTATCGAGGGTGCCACCGTGCTTAAAAATAACGTTGGTCATGCTGCCAAGAAAAATATTAAGGCTGCTGACCAATTCTTCTGGGCCAATTTGTTCCGCCCATTCCGTACTGCCGCGTAAATCGGCAAAGAGTGTACTGAGGATAACGCGCTCCCCTGCGAGCATATTTGAGTCGGCACGCTGCAAAAGGAGTTCTAAGACTTTAGGATCAACCGAGCGTCCTAACACCTTCCGCATCCGGCGGCGTTCTAACTGTTCAAATACGGCAGTATCGACCTGGCTGGTGATGGCGGTTAAGATGCGGCGATCTTCGGAACTGAAGCCGTTCACACTGAAGCTGTTGACGACCCCAAAAACACCAATAATTTTTTCGTTTAAGATGAGTGGTATCGCAATGATTGAGCGAACAGCACCCTCTTTATGGGTTTGATGAATTGTTTTTCCAACAGTCAACGCTTCCAACGAAACTTGTTTAATCGTCTTAAGGTAATCGGCGGATGTAAGCAGACTTTCGCGGGTGCTGGCTTTAAGTTCTAGCCGTTCTTCGCCGCTTTCTTCATAAAGCATGAGATAGCCTGCTTCGCTGGTCACGGCTTTGCAGAGTTCAATCAACACCAAATGAAGCATTTGATTAAAATCGCCACCACGATCACGAATCCGATCTACCTCATAAATGGTTTCCAATTCTTTGCTGCGCTGTACCAATTGTTGCAACGTGCGGCTGTGGGCAATTGCGGAATCCATTTGTGAAGTCATCGCAAAGAGCAAACGTTGATCAGCCAAGCTGAAGGCTTTTTTGCGCCCGACAATGACCGTACCTAGCCTTTCTCCGCCGATGATAAATGGCGCTGCCATCAAATGAAGCCATTCTCGATCTGGCGCTGTTCCGAGCATCTGCGTCGTCGTGATTTGCGCTGTGAGTTGTTTAATTTTTTCCAGCGTTTCCGTCGGTAGGTCATTTTTATCGACCATGCCACGCAGCAGAATTTCGCCGCTGTCGATATGGCTCAAAAGCAGCATACACAATTCAGCCTTAAGGCGATCCACGTTTAGACCGACAAATCTACCAATGAGGTGATCTTCATCCGGGTTATCGTCTTTCATACGGTCAATTTGGTAGATCGTCTCTAACTCAATGTTGCGTTGACTTATGCTCCAGATCATACGGGCTTGCATGACGGCGGAATCAATTTGACTTTCCGCGATTTTGAGGAGTTCAATTTCGTCGGCATTAAAAGTCTCGCTGCTTCGTGCCAGAAAAATACCGCCGAGAGGCTTAACAAGAACAATTGGGATGCCAAGGGTATGCTTCCAACGGGTATCTAAAAGTGAATCGGGCGCTTCTAGCATCATCGCTTGGCGGCAAAGCATATTGGCTTCATTTTCGCTGGCACCGATACTTAACACTACTTCTATGGCATCTCCGGCTTCATTGAGCAGCAGCAATCCACAAGCCTCAGCCTGAAATTGTTCTTTTAAGAGGTAAAGTATTCCCCGAAACATGCCATCGGGATTTTGTGTCATGTCGGCGGTGTCGCGGGTGCTATCAAGCGCTAACAGAAGCGCAAGTTGTTTTTCTTTTTGGGCAAGAAGATCGCTGGTCATAAATAATTTGATGCTCCCTCTAACGGGACAATAATGAACATCCTGTATTGTAGTAGTGTTGGCGCTTTACGGAAAGTAAAGATCAGAGTATTGATGCACGGGATTAGGCGGGTTATCCTCATAGGAGCAGCTTTGCTCAAGACAGGCAGGTGAAACCATTGACCGTCGATAATAATGAAACAAAATTGGCAACCGCTTACGAGGCCATCCGCCGCCGTGAGTATGAATTGATTACCGATATGCTGGAAGTGCTGCCGAAGATCGACACGCTGCCAGAAGAACGTATTGGGCAAGTGCGTGATGCGTTGTTCCACGCTGACCATCCCTTTTTGATGGTGTTTGTGGGGCCGTTTAATTCTGGTAAATCTAGCTTGATTAATGCGCTGCTCGGCAAGCCAGATTTGCTGCGTGTGGGGCCAGTGCCGACGACGGATCGGATCAATATCCTGCGTTATGGCGATGAACCGCAGCAGATGGATTCTGGCGGCGAGGTCGATACCTTTTTTTATCCTTCCCCCATGCTCAAAAAAGTCAGCTTTGTCGATACACCGGGGCTAGAATCAATCTTCCAAAAGCATGAAGACACGACACGTAAATTTTTGCATCGCAGTGATGTTGTGCTGCTCGTGATGCTGGCGACACAGGCGATGACCAGCAGCAATCTGGAATATATGCAAAAACTGCGTGAATATGGCAAAAAGGTGATTATCGTCATCAATCAGGCCGACTTGCTTTCGCCAGAACAAACCGAAACTGTTCGCACTTATGTCCTCGATCAAAGCCAGGGTAAATTGGGCTATAAGCCGGATGTTTGGCTGGTATCCGCTAAAAAGGGCATCGAAGCACGGGCAGGCGGCGAATTAAATGAAACACTCTGGCAGGAAAGCGGCCTCGCACAGCTAGAGCAGTATATCGACAGCCAACTGGACGATGCGGAACGTTTGCGCCAGAAACTACAAACACCGCTGCAAATTATACAAAACGTCAATCGCGCCGCGCTTGAATCTGTTAAGGCGAATCAGGCGGTTCTCGATCAGTACCAGAGCATTGCTGATAATGTGAAATCGCAATTGACCGCATATCGTCGTGAGCAGGAAAAAATTGTCCGCGAGGTGAATGATGAAATCGGTAAGAAATTTGCCGATGCCGCCGAGCGGGGCAAAGAGGCGATTGATGAAACCTTCCGATTCTCGCGCTCAATTGGTTCAGTCGGGATCGGTTTAGGGGAATTAACTGGGTTAGCCCGCTTATTCCGGCGCGGACAAAAACAATCCCGCACCCGTCTGGCCTTCGAGCGCCATAAGGTCTATGATCCGATCCGCGAACTGCCGGAAGTAGTGGATAAACTTGCGCCGCGCTTGGAAGGCAAAGATATGCAGGATATTGATGACCTTGTGAAATACGGCGGACGAGAGATCAATGCCTTGCCGCCGACGATTCGCAGTAAGGTCATTGGGACGATTCAATCACCTGTACAATATGACCGCGCCGCGCTGCAAGCGGTTCGTCCAGAATTAGAAGCCATCGAAGAAAAAGCGCGGGTGGATGAAACTGAAAAACTGGATACCAGCTTGCGAAATGTGCTTTTCGGGCTGGCGATTTGGGAATTGTTGGTGATTCTTACGCTGATTGTGATACTCGTCACGGGTACGATTGATTTTAGTCAGCCGTCCTCGCTCTTGGTGATTTTGCTTCTCTTCGGCTTGGGTGTCGCGGGCTTACTGATTATGCCGATTTCAGGACGCTTGTTGCAGGCAGCGCATACCAATCGCATGTTGAAAATTCAGGCGGATTATGTGGAAAAATTGAGCAAAGCCTCTGATAAACAGGTCGAATATGGGATGCAGCTTCGGCAAAATGTCGTCGCGCCGCTCACGCGCTTGGTAGAAACACAAACGACTCTACAAAATGAGCAGATGACGAAACTCCAAAATGCACAGCAGCAAATGACGACGATTGAGGCGGACATCTCCAAAATGGGGAAGCGCTCATTTCTTGGATTGAGAGGGTAACAAAATATGGTTGCGATGGCATTAGACGGCCCACTGGCATTGATGCGGGAAACAGAAATTGATCTGATTACCGATATCGCCGCGATATTGGGTGAAATGGGCGAAAATACGCAGGATGATCGCAAGCGCTTGATGGACGTGGCGCAGGATTTGCGCGATTTGTTCTTTCTCGTGGTGATTATTGGCGAATTCAACGCCGGAAAATCGACTTTCGTTAATGCTTTGTTGGGGGATGATCTCCTCCCGACAGGCATCACACCGACGACAGAAATGATCGAATTGGTGCGCTATGCGGAAACACCCAACTTTAAGCCCGTCATGCGTGACGACAGCTTGCGTGAGTGGGCGCATCCCAACACCGGTGCGCCCGGTGTGGCGATTGTGGATACACCGGGGACGGGTTCGGTTTTTCAGCGGCATGAAAAGACAGCGAAAGAATTTCTGCATCGAGCAGATTTGGTGATCTTTTTGCTGAGTGCCAAACGCGCCTTTGCCGAAACTGAGCGCATTTATCTGGAAATGGCGAAAAGCTATGGCAAGAAGATCATTCTGGTCGTGAATCAGGTTGATCTTCTAGATGCGAATGAACAAGCTACTGTGCGCCGCTTTATCGAACAGCAGGTCAAAGAGAATTTAGGGATTCAACCGCTGTTGTTTATGATCTCCGCCAAAGAAGCCCTTTCATCGCGGGGCAGCACCTCCCCAAGCGGCAATATTGGTGGGGTGGATGCAGTAAGGGCGCATCTGCGCGGCTTGTTTGAAGAAGCACCGCCTACCAAGCAAAAATTGCTGGCGCAGCTCGATATGGCGGCGAGTGTCGTCAAGCGCTATCACGACGCACTAATGGGCAAAGCCGATATTGTGACAGCGGATACGGCGAAAGTGCGCGAAGTGCAGCAGGAACTTCAAAAGCAGTCGCTCGGCTTAGATACGCAGCTCACTGAAGCCCGGGCCGAAGTTGATAAGGTGTTTGTCGGATTGCGTCAGCGTGGATTAGCCTTTATTGACGCGAACCTCTCCATTCGTAAAATTGGTCGGTCTATCAGTAAGGAAAAACTCCAAGCCGAATTTCAGGATGTGGTCATCGGGCGGGCGCTGCGCGACATCAACGAAGCCACAAATGGTTATATCAACGCCGTGATCGATAGCAGTCGCGTGTATTGGCGCGGTGTGATTGAACGGTTGAATCAGCTTAAAGAAATTCTTGAACAAGAATTGGTCGGGCTGGATGCTGGGATGTATGCCGAACAGCGCGAAAATTTGCAGGATGCGATTCGTATCGCGGAGGTGGAGCTAAAAAGCTATTCCTCCGGGCGCATCGTCGATGAGATTCAGCAGACTTTCGATACAAATATGGGTAGCTTTACTACTTGGGCATTCGCCGGCGTAGGCGGTTTACTCGCTACTGTTTTGGCAGTTGTTCTCCCAGGTCCATTAGTAGGTGCTGCTTTAGTGGGTTTCGTTATTGCTGCGCCACTTGCAGCAGGAGGAAGCATTCTAGCCCTGCGTTACTATCAACGTGTTCAAGCCGATACCAAAAAGGATTTTTCGGCGCGGGTTGATCGCCTGATGACATCATATCACGGTGCTTTAGACGACCTCACCCGCAAAGAACGCACCCGCTTGAGCCAATATGGGGCGCAAGTACTCACCCCTATTTTCAGCCGGTTAGAAGTGCTGGCGCAGCGCTATGTCGTCCAACAAACGAAATTGGACGGTTATCAAAAACGGGTGGAAACGCTGCGTAAGGGCATTCAGGAAAGTTAAATGATTGGCGCTGCGCGATTATAGATTGTGCAGCGCCTGAATTTTTGCGATTAACGGTGTGATGTCTGGTTCTTTGCCCCCACGTCCACCTATTGGGTCGCTAATTTCGTCATCACGCAATAAGGCACGAGCGACATTTGCCATGCCATGACCGAGTGCATCCAAATCATACCCGCCTTCCATCACGAACACAATTTTGCCGTCGCACAGTTCATCCGCCATTTGCATCAATTCATGGGTGAGATGGGCATAACCTGTCAGCGAGAGGCGCATCGAAGCAAGCGGGTCTGTCCAATGGGCATCGAATCCGGCGGAGACGAGGATAAGCTGTGGCTTATAACGCTTCGCCGCAGGCCAGATGATCTGTTCAAAAATCAGCGCGTAATTTTGATCGCCCTGTCCGGCGGGCAAAGGCACGTTGATGGTGTATCCCTCGCCTTTGCCGATACCTGTTTCGTTGATGCGGCCTGTACCAGGGTAAAAAGGCGATTGATGGGTGGAGATGAATAAAACGCCGTCATCGTCATAAAACATATCTTGGGTGCCGTTGCCATGATGCACATCGAAATCGACGATTAGTATGCGTTCAACCCCATGAATATATTGGGCGTGACGAGCCGCCATAGCGATGTTGCCGAGCAAACAGAAACCCATGCCGCGTTGCGGAATGGCGTGATGTCCCGGCGGACGTACTGCCGCGAGGCCATTATGAGCATTGCCACGCAGCACCTCATCGACAGCCTGAATAACGCCCCCTGCCGCAAGCCGCGCAATTTCAGGTGAGACGGGCAGGGCATAGGTATCCATACCCGCACCTATCATGACCAGTCCATGACCGATTGCGATTATATTGAGCAAGTCCAGATATTCTTTGGTATGCACATAGAGGATTTGCTCATCGGCAGCCATTGTTGCTTCGATTTGTGTCATTCTTGCCGCAAGGCCGGAAGTATTTAATGTTTCCCAAACCGATTGAATCCGTCCACTATGTTCAGGATGACCAGACAAGGTATGCTCAACATAGCGTGGGTGTGTGGTATAAATTGTTGTCATAAGGTTCTTTCTATGAAATTATGCCCTCATTTTACAATCGAAGTTTCTGCTTTATAATGAGGGTTCGTCCTTAAGTTTAGACGCGATTTTCCCCGCTGAAAAGAGATTTTGTGGCTGAGGTAAAACGAGTTATGCAGTATGAACGTCTCGTCGAGTGGGCGCGTGGTGTATGGAAAGATAAATGGCCTGATCGTGAGTTTGTCCCGATTTGGGCATCTGCCGAATGCAGCAACCAAATCGCACAGCGCCAAGTAAAGGCTGGGCGTAAATTACGTGGCAATGCTCACTATGATGGCTTGGAACAGCTTGATTGTCCTGTGATTGTACCGATTAGTGATTACGGCTCACGCGGCAAAAAAATGGTGCTGACGGCGACTTCCGGCGCGTATGCTTTTAAATTCACCGAAGATAATGGCGAAAAATACGAAGTTATTTACGTGAGTTCTTATTTTGACGACGATGTGCAGGATATGACGGCTATCGCGCTTGTCCCGCCGGATAAGCTCGATACATGGGCGGCTTTTGAATTTGCGTGCGCCCGTGCTGTGCGCCCTAGAATTCGGCGGCGGCGCGATGTCTATATTATCGGCGGCACGGATGCCTTTTTTGATCCTACCGTCGATTGGGATGATGTGATCCTTCCCGCCGAACTTAAAACGCAAATCCTCGATGATGTGGAAGCCTTTTTTTCTGAGGGCGTAAGCATTTACAAGCAGTTAAAACTCGCGCCTTTCCGCAAACTGCTGCTGGCGGGTGTTCCCGGTACAGGCAAAACGATGCTGTGCGCGGCGATGGCAAAGCGGGCGATTCAACAAAAGCGGATTGTCGTTTACGTCTCTGGCTCTGACCGGGATGGAGCGTCTTTCGAGAAAATTCAACGGGCATTTCAAGCGGTGGCAGCCGCACGGTATCCCACGCTGCTGGTGGTTGAGGAGTTGGACGCTTATCTACGCGGCGATGATAAAGCCCGTATTTTGAACGTCTTAGATGGCGTGGAATCGCCCAATAATCCCCAGGGATCGCTGCTATTGGCGACGACCAATTATCCTGAAGCGATTGATGAGCGCATTGTCAAGCGTCCCGGACGTTTGGATCGCATCTTTGTGATCCCGACCATTCAGGATGAAGACCAAGCCGAGGCCATGCTGCGGCATTATATGGGCGTACATTGGAAGGATGAACACGCGGATGTCGCGCATCGTCTCGTCGATCAGCCGGGTGCGTTTGTGCGCGAAGTCGCGTTGCAA